>Ga0209489_100880_pt1 | contig 60060 bp, 36 predicted proteins | sample SiratrowhiteBW_FD_187527 | JGI IMG/M metagenome (GOLD analysis project Ga0209489, IMG submission 187527) | Root nodule microbial communities of legume samples collected from California, USA - Siratro white BW (SPAdes) (version 2) | ecosystem: Host-associated > Plants > Roots > Nodule | place... | reverse complement strand
CTTTATATTGAGTCTGCTGAACTGCTGTGTTTGATATAGTTGCATTGGACTTGACATTCTTAGTTGATATTGGTTTTGATATATCTCAGTTACATAAACTTGCAAATTGAGTATTAGTATTTCTATTTGTATTCTATCTTGTGTGCAATTTGGTGTGATTGAATCTGTGTGATATATTACTTTGAAATTGTGTGAGTTAATTTGCTTCATACTGTCTTTGCTGGATAATATTGGTTAGAATCATTTCTGCTGCATAAAACTCAACTGGTGTATGTGCTGTTTGAAATTTGCTCTCTGCCAGCAAAATAAATCAATTTATTTGTGCCTGAAATCGATTTATTTCACCACTGCACCTTAAATCTTTTATCATTGAGGTTCAGAAAAGGTTTTCTATTAACTAAACTGTTTTCAGTGTTTTAAATTGACAAAAATCTTTTAAAGTTCAATTCACCCCCCCTCTTGAACTCAGCCAAATATATTTTCAATTTTCTTTTTCCCCATCTCTCTCATCACAATTACAACATGTCTTTACCAATACTCATCAAACATTTCTCTTTATCTCTAAATCTTTACTCTTTCTTTTCTTTCCTTCTCTCCTCAAAGTTCACTTTCAATTTTCTTTCCATTTGTGAAACAAAATTATTAACAAATATTTTGTGATATGCATTGAGTTGAGGAGAAAATTTAGCATTTGTACCTATCATAAATACAGAAAAAGTAAAACTGAAAGTTCAAAAAATCTCACTAAATATCAAGAGACGAAGCCTTGATACCAACTGACGAGTAAAGAACAAGGAGGATAATTCTGATATTCAGTTTGGAGAAGGATATTGACGCCACATTGAAGAAAGATGGGAAGGTGAGTGATAAGTCATATGGTTATTCGTCACAGGTTACCTTGATAAGATCATATTTGGATTCTTATAATTTAAAACTCCATAAAGCTCACACAAAAAGAAAACTCAATTTTCTCTCAGAATTCATATCTACAGATCCTCCTGATTGTATTTCAAGTATATCACTTTATAGGCCAAATTATATAAGGCTCTCTAAATTCCACATTAAGTAACATTTAATGATTACTAGTAATTAACTCTCATCAATGTTATCTTTAATTCCACCAAATGCATCATTATTTCCCACCACGAGCATATGAATGATTCACTTGTAGTTTTTTTTTTTTTTATCTTTCCATGTGACCATTCAACCACTTAATTACAAACAAAATAAAAATTAAAAAGAAAATCCTAAATTATATTGACCCTGAAGATCATATCATAAAGTGAGGAACAAAAAGATGGAAAAGAAAAGTCACGAAACAAGACCAATAGTGTGGCAGAATTTTGTAAACTTGTCATGAAATTGTGTAGTTTGATTTTGTTCAAATTGTAATTTTGTTTTTTGTTTTGTTGTGTTGGGAAAATGCATTAAAAGCAATCCCAACTTGAACTTTGTAATAGTGAAAAATGTTTAGAAAGGTGGGGGTGTGTCAAGGGGCTCAAAACTATCACTTAGTGTAGCTAATCACACCATAAAATTCAAGCAGATGAAGCCTCAATCTACTCCTTGGATCACTTCTATCAACCCTCAAAATTTGCCAAAGAGTGAAGATTTTGATGGACGAGAAAAATATGAAGATGTATGTACTATATAGATGATGGTACATCAAACGTATGAAGAAGGGCTTAAAAGACAACAAATCCTATGGAAGAATCAACATCATCGGAAAAACAAATGTTTTGTTATTGACTCGGTGCATCTCTACATCACTACTTCCACCTCTTACATGATTGCAGTAGATCACCCTTAGAGACAAGTATCCTACTAGCTTTACAAGGGTAAAAAGGTTTTGTCAAACAAAGATGAAGATTCTTATTGCCTGACCAAGGAGTCTCCAAGTCGGCTAATAAAGGCTATATTTCAGTGTTTTCAACTACAATTTCTAGATGATTTAATGTCTTTAATGTTGAGAGCAAGCAATTAATGTTCATATTTAGCCTTGTAATTGATTAAAGAATGCATTGTGACCCCAGATTGATAAAGAAAAGGATTTCAAGAAGAATTGGGAGGAATCAGAGAAGATGAGCTGGAAAGGAAAGACAATGCACTTGTGAAAGAAATACAAAAGAGAAGAAGAGTATTGTTAGTGACCAATTGCTTAAGCGTCAATTTCAGATTGAGCTAGAAGTCACTAAAGGCCTACTGTCACAATAACCTAAAATTGGCAAGAGATATAAAAGATGAAAGAATCTTCATTGGAAAGAGAGCTGGTTGGCGGCTACAGTGAAGAACAGTGCCCTGCAAAAGAACTTCTCTTGTATTCATGGCTGCCATGTGTAACTAACTTTCATCTATTTTGGGATTGAATGTGATTTCCTCACACTTTGTATTCTTGTTGTTCATCTTGATAATGCATGAGTTATTCAAATTGTATTCTCTATGTGTACTTAATGCTTGAATCATTTGCGTAACTGTTTCTTGAACTAAAAATCTTGAAATTAACTGGAAAGTAGTTTTGAGGTTTGGAAATCATTGAGAGTACCCATTACAATGCAACACCAGGGGTGGGTTACATTGTAATGGTTGCGTGAAACAACTGTACTTAATGCAGGTTAACCTTCCATGAAAGCTGGGAATAACAGTATCATGCAAGAGAACCTGTGAATTTCAAATCACGAGGAATCGAGTTGAATGAATCTTATTTGTGCATTATTAATGATTTATGTTCAAGAATACAAATAGTTGAGTTAATGAGTTCAATCCCAAGATAGTTTCCCAATTACTGCATTTATACTCTGTTTTACTGTTTATTTTTATAAAACCCAGTACTGTTTGCAGTTTGTTCTACATCAAATCCTTAAACGCTTTTCGCTTAAGCTACTCCACTAGCTGAGACTCGATTAATACCATTCCCTGTGGATTCGACACTTGTACTTATTTTTCTATAATACTTCTTAACTTGGTATACTTGCCAAAGATAGTCATCATCGGCTAATGTGTAACATGTTGGCATCTCTCATGCAGAAAGACGCAGAGCTTTGGCCCTTCCATGACTTGCTTCTATTTGACAAATTCAATTTCAATGTGGCTTATACACTTTTCTCCATCTAACACCTGATTATGGACAAGGCAGATGGAATATTTCTATCCTCTACTGACAACAAAGACCTTTATAGTTGTACTACCTGCGTGTTGTATGTTGTTCTACCCTCTACACACTACTCCCTTAGTGATGATGCTTAAAAAGGAGGAGAGATCAGAGGAAAATTGTCTTAACAAGAGAAGATAGATATAGAAAGAGTAAGGTGAACCCACGCCTAAAAGTAGATGAAGACATCATGAGACGATGTCCATTTGTGGGAGAGCATCAAAGTAGATAGTGAAAAGAAAAATAAGTCCTTGAGTGAGAGCTTCTAAGACGAAAAAAAGGAGAGGTAAAACCTCCATGAAGAGAAAAGGAGAAGAAGACCAAGATCTGGTGGAGATCCCATTTATAAAGATGCACAAGTTAAAGGGGATCACCCTGGATTTATGATTTCCTAAAATGTTTAATATCTCATGCTAACTCTTATAATTTTAGGTACAAAAAAGGAAAGAGATTGTTAGAGAAAAAGTCCAACACCTTGTAATTTTAATTAAGTTTCTTAAACCAAGTAGGCAAGTAGTTGTGTCTAATAAGACAAAGATAAGATCATACAAGTGTATCATCTGAGTGACGATAAGAGCATTATGGTGATCAACCACAACGTCTGATAGTTGAAAATTAAAGATTAGATAATAAGTACTATCAAAGACTATGAGCTAACAAGATATCAGAGAATATTCGTGGAGGTTAAAGTTTGTCACTCAATGGATGTCTGCAAATGTCTGTTACCAAGAAGATCAAACCAAAACAAAACATCATTCAAATATCTCTTTGTTTTTAAGCAAAAGCTACAACATACACTAACTCATCTGATACATGTTATTTTCAACTCTGACTCAATTATTTGTTTTATATAATATACACTTTTATCATTATTTTATAGAAAAAGGTTATGCTAACTAACACTAAAGAAAAAGTTAAATTATTTATGGAACTTTATCCGTCGGTAAAATATCATTATCGATGATTTTATTAACATATATCATCCGTCGTTAAATTTATTGATGGATTCACCTTAAACGGACTCAGAAATCCGTTAGTAATTACCGACGAACTCAAAAATCCGTCAGTAAATTTATATACAATCAATTTACCATTAGATTTTGAGTGTTTCTGATAGATTTGTTTCGTCAGTAATTTTTATTTTTTTGTAGTGTTAGAAGATATGGACAATAAACTCTCTTATAATTTAATGATTTGTTTTTTCTTTTCGATGTTTTCAATCATTTTAAACTACTATAAAATGTGTATAATAAAGAATGTTAGAAAGTATTCCATAAAAATGTTAAAAAACAACACTCTTTTGACAAAAATAACTAAAAAGGAGGGAAATTTCAGTTGAACATGACATCTCACCCAGTAGGCTAAGTAAGAATTGAAATTCATTAAATAATTTTTAATATTGAATATACGGAATTTCTAACCCATAATGATGCTAGAGAGTGATAAAACAAGAACCTACTCGTACCAGTTCCACCATGTGAACCTTCCATGATATCACATGAAAAACAAAAGCTGTATAATTTACGGAATAGTTACTTACTCTTTCGATATTTGATAACCTAAACCACTATTCACCACTAGTTAATTTGGATTTATCTGCGTGCGTGCATCCAACTTTATAATCTAGAATTTCCTAATTATTATTGTAGACCTTGCTTTCTCTAATCTCGACCCTAAGGATTCTAATATGTAATTAAATTTAAAGCATTAATAACTCATGTATTAGACACTTTTATGAGGATTATTATATAAGAAAATATTTGCTATTTCCCTATTTATGAAAAAATATTACATTAATATATTACCATATGATTTTAGATAAGTGACGAACATGTGATAGAAAAATGTATTCAAAGGATTATTTTTTTATCTTGCTTCCTCAATAGTCAGAGTAATTTATATGTAGATTTTGCTGACATCAATAGCCAATTAAGTAGTTAGAAAATGTGAGAATGGTTTACTTTTTAAGAGCTTAAAAGCTTGGCCTTAAAAGTCAATTTCGAATACTTTATTTAAATCCCAATCCATATCTTAAGAGTTTGTAATAAAAATGGCAAATTCTTTACCACATATTTAAATCTAGTTCCTACTCCTTTAACGACTTGATTATGACTTGTAAAGTGTTAGCAGATAGCTATATCTAGTCCCACAGTAGTTTCATATCAGTTTTCTAAAATTTTTTCAATAAAAAACATGTGGGATCCATATCCTGTAGGAGAACAAAATGTAAAATTTAACTAAAATAAAAAAGGTTAAATATTCGGTTCAGTATAATAAATATTGAGATATTTTATTTTTATTAAGGAAAACTATAATTTTAATATAACAATTTTGATTTTATAAGTTTTGTTTGAATTTTATAAATAGTTATTATAGTTGAATATGTGTTTAATGTTTACGTGTGTTTATTAAATGAAAGAAAATAATGATATTAAGTTTGAATAGTAAAGACATTAAATTTACAAAACAAGAAACACAAAATAAAATGATATCTATTCAAGATTAATTACATATTAACATTATTACTTCAAAATGGGTATAAGTAAAAAATAGTAAAGATCAAACGTATGTTTAACTACATAAATCTTTTAAGTTCAAACAAAATTAAAAGAATCATTTCTGTATTAATATTGTATTTTGCTTCTTTTCTACTAAAATTAAAATATATTAATATTTATTATAATGAACTGATTATTTACTCAACAAGAAATAATAAAGTTAGCTCTTTAAATAAGATAGTTTAACCTCGTTATTAAACTCCCACATGGATTTTGCACAATTAGGAAATTTAGCTAAATGGGAAGTCTTTTTCATAATGGTTAGGATGGTAAAAGGCCTTCATTTAGATAAATTCCTTTACTTTTTATTTTCTAAAAGTAATCCTTCTACTAAGGGTGAGAACAGTTGTATCTTCTCCATTATTGAACTATTCAATTTATTATACATCACAATGAGAACAAATCAAATTTATATTCTTTAAAAAGAACTAGTTTAAATTTTTATAAAATAAAATCCGGGTAATTCGATTGAAATTCAAATCTATATTTTAAAACATAATTTCAATATTCATAAATTATTTTGATATCGATCTAAAATTAATATTTTTTTTCAAAATTGATTGTAAATCTAAAAAAATTTAAAATCAATGACAAAAGAAATATAGTTAGTGGATTCAAACAATATCACATGAGAAAAAATTTATAAAATAATGATATTTAATGTAAAATGTCTACATGAAACTTACCACCCTTCTTAGCATGTTGATAATATTGTTTTACTTTTCTTTCAATTTGGATCTTGGTTTTAGTGTGCGAATGTCTATTAGTATAAAAAAAGATTCTAAGTTGAAGGAGAACTTTTACTTGGTAATCAATATTGGAAATATCAATTCTTCAATTGATGTAAAATATACTAATATTATATCGATTATATATACAACCGACGTAAAAGAGGGTCTAAAAGAAAAAAAAATGATACATCGGATGTAAGCTGAAATTGGTGTAATATTAGACTTTTTACTCGGTTATAGTTATAACTGATGTAATATATAAACCAAAAAGACATACTACACTCGTTGTAAAAAGTCAGATATTACACTATTTGTAGCTCATAATCGATATAATATATATATTTTTTAAATAGATTGGTCAAAATGTATTATTTTCCCAACTTGTAACAAACATATTAGAATACCAAAAAAATAATTTTTTGTCTTCTATCTTCTAAACAAAAAAATTGTGCAAATGCAACCTTATAAAAATTAAAGTCACCATAACATAATAAAAGTAACAAAAAGACGATGTGTGTATAACGTACATTTATAAGTTATAACAAGTTCTAATTTCTAATGTGTATAAGTCATGTTTGACGAATTTCTTCAATTGTGTTTGTGTCCAATGATTCAAACATCATTTAATTAAATAATATGTAAAGATTTATAGTGTAATTACATTATCCATAGTTGAATAAGTGTGATGTACAATAGCTAATTATCCTGGATGATTTTGAAAACGTTCTGCATGATTATGTACAATAAAATTATACTCATTAATAAAAATAGTTCAAGAGAATTTAACATAAAAAAAAATTAAGTAGTGAAAGGACTCTTGGTGATGAGTTATAGATGTATGTATGAAATATGTACGATGAAATGGTTTAATAAATCTATAATTAATACAAGAAAACACCACAAAATTTTTTAGAATTTTCTAACAAGTGTAGGTATGTAAAGTAAGAGTAAAAATAAAATCTAAACAAATACATCTAAGAGCCTAAAAATAAAACTAATAGTGAATGTTGAAAGTTTGAAAATTTTTTGGATTCAGAAGCCCATACGCATCATTTGAAGTTTTTTCATCTTAAATTTTGCCAACTCAAAATCTATGATAATTTTATGCAATGTAAGGACTCAATTATCAAATATACACTAAAACCACTAAATGTTTGGATCAAAAGAAATTTCTAACTAATTTTTAATCAATTTTACAAAATCGTTAACATGTTGCAAAGAGAAGCGACAAGCTACAAAGCAAGAGGTGAGGTGGCTCAGTGACAGTGGAGAAAGTGCAACATCGTTAATGTAATTACAAATATTGAATCATTAGAGGGTCCAAAGTCCCTATAGATGGTGAAATCATCTAATAAAGTTTTGATGATAACGATACTCCAAGTATGTGTTTGTATTTGATGATCTTACATGTCTATTACTGTAATATTCACATATCTCTAAGCATGATGAGTATGTGCAGAACTGCCAATCTAGATAAGTGTTTATTTAATATTATTTTATTAAATTGACTTTGATTAAAATTAAAAGAGGGTGAAAAAATTTTAAAATTGTTTTTAAATATGAAAAACAAAATAAAGTGAATTTCACATAAATATCAAAATCATATTTTATATCATGTTGTGCTTTAACATTCAAATTTTTTAATAATGAAAATTATTCAAATTCTATGAAATATTTAAATGTGATTAATTGATTTGTTTCTAAATCTGAAAAACAAAACTAAAGTGTCTTTCATATAAATATCAAAATTAGATTTTATATCATGTTGTGCTTTAACGTTCAAATCTATTCATAATGAAAATTATTCAAATTCTCATGGAATATATAAATGTGATTAATTCTTTCAAATCAAAGATATCTTGTGCTATTTAAATTATTTGTATATGTAGATAAAGTTAGTTTTAATGCGAAATAAAAAATAAAAGTTATTTTTCCAACGACTAGTTTTAGTAATCAGATGGTCAAGATTTAGCTATCAAGCATCCAACGGTTAGCTTCTACAAAGTTACATATAAAGGAAAAATCTCAAGTTGAAGGACTTAAGAAGAAGAAAAGAGAAATACATCATACAATACATTAAAGAAATAAAGTATTTAGTGATTGTCTATTGTAAATCTGCTATAGAGAGCATTTAGGTTTTTGGGTTTTGCGAAACCATTATGTATTGTGAAGTAATCCTTGTGAGCTTTCATTGTTCTCTCTTTTGAGAGTGTTTCTTTCAATCTTAAGTGGTCTTAATCTCAGGGGGGGATTGAGACTGGTATAACATGAAGAGGTTTGTGTACTCGTTGTAACCTAGAGAGGTTTTTGTACTCGGTGTAAACATTTATGATATAGTGGAACCTCTTGAACGGTTTCTTCAAGGGAGAACTAGATGTAGCCTAAGAGATTAGGGTGAACCAGTATAAAATTGCTTCATCTGTGCTTATATATATATTCTTGCCTTGGACGATCTTGCTTGGTAGTTTTTGTTTACAACGAATTTAGTTAAGACTCCATTCAAACCCCCTTCTAGAGTCAGCTGCTCCTACAACAAACAAGTTAAATAAAGCACACATGCCGAAAATGTGACAGAGCACAGTGGAACAGGCTATACTAGCGAGTGAAGACCAAATGTGAGTGAAAACAATGAGAACGACGATAAAGACAATGAGAAAGTAGAATAGTTACAACAAGACTCAATGGTGCAAACAAGTGAAAGTAGTAAAAATGAGTTATAGTAGGGTTGAAAAAGAGACATATTACATCGGTTGTAATAATAACTCGTATAATATGCTAGATATTACATCAATTGTAATATGAAATCGGTTGTGATAACAACTTATGTAATAAGTATAACTATTATTATTATTATTATTGTTATTACTATCTGTTATTATTATTGTTATTAGTATTATTTGTTATTGTTATTATTATTATTATCATTATTGTCATTATTATTATTATTATTACTATTATTATTTTAATTAATATTATTTGACAATTTACTGACGAATGATTTGGTGATTAATTTTTTCATTAATAATTATCTGACAATTTTGATCCATCGGTAAATTAGCACCCAAATTATCTGTCGCTAATGACATTTTTACCAACAGATGTGTATCCGTTAGTAATTGTTATTTTTCTTGTAGCAATAGTTTCATGGCAATTGCAATTTTCTATTGTATTCTTTAAATTTTAATTGATTGTGTTGGTTCGTATATGATAGATAGGATTTCTAATTGTAGGTGTGTAGCAGGGTTCTACGAAGTATAGTGTTGAATCTTACATGGTTCAAGATTGTTTCTTGATGTGTATTATATTGAATTTCCTGCCGTTAATGTCATATATGCTTGTGGTTAATGTCATATATGCTTGTGGTTAATGTCATCTTTGCTTGTTTGACAAGGAAGTTGGATGTAGCTCTTGAGAAAGAATACATCATTATAAAACTCCTTTGTACTACTTCTCTGATCTGATCTTTGTTCCTGCATTGATTTTTGAATTTTTGCATAATAATAAAAGTGAAATTTAATTAAACTGAAAATGAATCTAAATTGTTTGTTTTTCTGTGAGACTAGAAATCAGTAAAACTGTAATTCATTAAAGCGTTTATTAACTCGGTCGAATTTTTGTCAAGTTATAAAGCATATTAGTTAACAATTTTGTTTTTCTGTGATTTTGATATTGGATAATAACAAGAAATTTAATAGGTTGTTTGTAAGTTTCAACTAATTGTCATTCTGTTGTTTTAATTCTTAGCAAAAATTAAAATTCATTGAAAGTGTGAATCGAATGAATTTAATTTTTCTCAAAACAGTAAAACGAGAAATTTATCTAAATATTTGCGAATTGCAATTGACTTGCTTGACAAAAATATTAATACAAATAAATTTCATATTTTTAAAACTGTAATCATGTTATAGATTAAAGATATTTATTTAGTATCTATTATAGATTTTACCAACAAATATCTACGTGTACAAATTTTTTTGTTATCCCTAATCATGATATTGTTTGTTAACATCAAAGCCGTTAGTGTCTTCGGCAAAACTCTCATATTTAAATGTCTCTACAAATTTAAATGTGTGTCTAACAATATGAATTCTCGTCTATGCCTTAACATTACCCACCCTCACTCAAGCATTGCGAGAGTCGTTGAGCATAAAACGTCAAGTAGTATTGAATATGCATATTTCTCTCAAGATATCATGGAAACTAATGTGCTTACGATAATAAGAAAAAGAATGTTACAAGGGTTGCTACCTTAAAAGGGGAAGGGGAAGTTGTCCTACAAGGAGCTTTAGTAATCAACTAGCTACATGTTTTTGCTAGCCATCATTGAAATGAGTTACACATCTAACCTATCACTTTTTAGATGAAAAAGAGATGTGTGTTATTTTGTAAATCATTCACTTTATGAAGTTTACGTCAATAAGAAGCATTTATTTTTATCTTTATTTTTTGAGATTTTTTCTTGTTATCTTTCAATAACATTTATTTGTTGTAGTTAAGACTGAGAATAATAAAATAAGTTAGAAGTAATATAGTGTTGAAGAATACATGTGTTATTTATCTTAACGGAAAATGAAAAAAAAAATAAGTAATTGCATACTTATTGTACACTAGAAGTAGAATAAATAATACTTGTATAATCAGTTTAATTATAGTAAAATTCTTTTAAGATTTTTTTAAAAGAGAATTAATGAATCTCTCTTGGAATGAAGTAATATAAAACTTAATGCTTCAACTATTACACTTGCACAAGCTTCTATTATCCTTCACCAGTTTTATCCCTTTAGAAATGTATTATTAAACTTGTAGATGACCTCTTTAAACCATCTACCCATCAATGTCTTGAAAAAATTAAATTATTTTTAAAGCATTTACTCCATCTCCTTTTAAAACTAATATGATCTTTTCAATTATTAATTATATAAATTGTACGGATAATAAAATATAAAACAAAAATATTTTTTAACCATATTATTCATATAGAGTATCCATTAGTTTTGTTGATAACTAATTTTAATGGGGAAATTTACTAACCACTTTTAATAAGTTCTCCTCTCCTAGACATGTTTGTTCTTCAGGCACAATATTTGATGAGAAAACCAAATTCCATATTACACAAACCAACATTATGTATAAACCAAAATTGTTTAATTAGAAAAGTAATTTTATCTTTAACTTTTAAGGCCAATTAGTCTCACAATTTTAATTTGGGTCTATTTCTCTTAAAACAAATAACATACATTTCAACCATATTTATCTTTGTTTTTTCTCAATTACTTGATATAGTATTTTTCAAACAAAATTGTTTTTAGGAGAATTCACACACTCATTGGGAGTGTTTTCATTTACTCACAACTAGTAAAGTTAAGAAAATACTGGAGGAACAAATACAAAAGTTTACCTTCTCAAACATATAATTAAATTATAGAACAACTCAGAAAACTTTTTCTGGTAAGGGCCCAACAGCTGACAACTTTGACTTTTAAAAAAAAAGTATTAACACAATGGGGAGATTAAAATTAAAAGCAAACAAAGTTCCCCAAAGTTATTGTTAGCATCTATCTGTAAGATTAGTAGCTATATATATATGTATAAATTTAAACTGATGAACGCCATATTTTTCCCTTGAAGGAGATTATGACAATAGAAATGTCATCATGATAAAGACGTCGTTCCCCTTGTGGGATACTGAGCAATTCATAGAAGTCCATACCTGCAAAAGTCCATGACAAAATTACTGAGATGTTTTGACTTATAATGAATTTTCTACCTTATGAAAACTTCCTTAAATACACTTTTGATACTCATAATTTTTTGAATGTTATTTTGTATAAAATTTAATTATTTAATTCGTGGTTAATATATTATTCAACTGTTAAAAAGAAAATATTTTGTTTATAAAACTTGTTATTAAATTCTGCTATTAATTAGTATTGTTATGTCATGGATAGATATAAAACATTTCTATTAGTAATACAATGATATGTTATCTGATATCACAACTTGCCCATTTAGGAAACTACAGGACCAAAAGTAGGTTTATGGAAGAAATTTTTTATTTTTCGAAAGTTTTGTCACTAAGAAGGTATCATTGAATTTCCTTTTTTTACAAAAATAAACTGAATGAAACCTGAAAAAGACATTTTTACCAGCTTTCTTGGCTGCTCGAAATAGTGCTTCATTTATGAGGAGTTGTGCAGGATCTCTGTCAGGAGAGGAAGTGATGAATGAGTCCACTGTGGCAACTGCTTCTTCGTTTGTGAAGTATTGTTGGAGTCCATCAGAACACAATATCAAGAATCTGTCACTTGGGCTGAGCCTGTGGTGGTAGAGTGAAGGAGAACATATGACGTATGGGGAATCCCCTATGTAGTTAACTTTAAAAGTCTCTAATACTGCATTATTCTGTTTAGGCTGAAAAATGGACCAAGCAATTCAGATTCAGAATAACAACAATTAAACAGACCAATTCCTATCCTTATTTAATAATTTAAAGCAAAATCATGTATTGAAAAATAGCTCTTTCTAAACGGTTGTAGAGTAAATATTGTATGGAACAACAGGGGAAGACGAAAGCCTAAACGAAAAAAAATGAGTATGGGCTCTCTCTAAAATAGGGGATACGACCCAACTGCAGTCATATCCACATCCCACTGTGGTTCTGGAAACAACCACGGTAGTATCTATCTGCAGCACCAATTTAAAAATTATTTAATTAGCCTATCACCGTGATTGTTTTTAGAATCTCGGTGGTATCTCCTTGTAGCATTTTTTCTTTAATATTTGTGTATTTTATTATCATGGTTCTGACACCAACTGCGGTGGTATTGTTATACTTAATTTTAAAAATATTACTGTGTTTCTTTTTAACGCGGTTCTCCTATTAACTATGGTGATATCTTGTCGTAAAATATCATTTTTCTATTAGTGTAAACTTATCAAAACTCTATTTTAAATGTAAAAAATATATTTTAATAGTCTTTTTAAGAAAAACAACCATTTAAACATCTTTTATAATATAAAAATAATAAAACTTTTAATATTTGTTTATATTATTATTATTTATTATTATTATTAGATTAATAGAGAGAGTTATTAAGTGGATGTTTTTTAAAAAGAGAGTTGTCAATCTATAACTAATCTTTAAATATATATGGTGATCTTGGTAGGATATGGATGCCACAAAGTGAGAACCATAATAAACAAGTCATAATTGAGACTTAATAGGCAAAGTTGACACAAGGTTAATTGACTTCTGATAATTTAATCCAATCCATTAGTTTAAAAAAAGTGGCTCTGAAACTAGCCTTCTAGCAAATGCTTTTATTTTGCTTTAAAGTAACAATAATGTTAGACTAAACCAGATTACCTGCTTCAGGAAGCCAGCCCCAAAAGCTCTTGTAACATTTAAGTAACCTTTCACCCGACCTTTAGAAATTGCAGAAGGGTCATCTGGGTGCTCCTTCCTGATTCTGTGAACCTCCTGATTTTTGGAAATATGTCACAACACAACTAAGTAACATAAACAAAGAAGCCAAATGTTCATGAATTTGGCTCCACTCAACTCTAATGCTAATAGTTTATGGGAGAATCATGTGTTAATATTCTATCACATTCATGATTTATTATATTATACACATAATATTAACAACTGATATATCACATTCAAAACCAAGATCACTTCAGAGGACCATCATCCAGAAAACCAGTTCCACATATTACATGCATATATACAGATACCTCTTTCACAAGTGTGCTATGCTCCATGGTGAGCTGAAGAGAATTTGCAGTGTGATTAGCCAATATTGCACGACTGTCTCCCACATTCATCAAGTAAACATCTTCTCCCTTCATCAGCATCACCAAAACACAAGACCCCATCATAGTCAACACAGGATTATTACCTATCACTTCATCAACTTTCTTCAGAAACGCATCCTCTGTCTTCCTCAACGCCTCAGAAAGAGCTACCAACACATCTGAATGGCCAAAACTTGATGCACCTTTAACACTCAACTCTAACTGCATCAACTCTTCACAACCATTTCTACTCTTCAATCCCCCCATTTTCTTTGAACAATTCAAAGAATCCAAGTTGGCCATTTGATTCAGCAGTGTATACTGTCCCTTATCCAATACCGAAGAACCACAACCATTTTCCATTCTCTTCCTTAATTTGGAGGACCTACCACTCCCCTTGACCAAACCCAACAACACTTTCTCCTCCAACCCCAAGAATTCCTCAGACCTATCGCCACATAGCATACCCTTGAGCTCTTCATGCACAGAATAAAAAAGATTATCGAGAAGATAATCAGTAGCATCAGGACCATTGAACCCATCATAAATTCCTGCAAAAACCCACCCATGCTCCTCGGATATCACAATATGCACACGATCCTCGCCTGCTCTCCCTTGAGCCCATTCTAGATTCTCAAATCCCATCAAATCACGGTCTGCAACAGTAATGGAGGCCATAAAGTCAAGATTTTTTAAGTCACTGCAACAATTTCCAACAACGTTAAATTTTTCATTATCATCACTGAAATAAGGATCATCATCATCATGATCTAAATAAGGATAATCATCATAATTCTTATCTTCCTCGCCACCACCATTAAAATTTTCCTTACCATCATCACCATGAACATTACCAATATAATTTTCGTTCTTTTTCTTGTACCCTCCAATTGAAACCACCCCTTTGACAAAGGATCCAGAAATCACCCTCTTGAGAATCTTCCTCACGCTTTGTTTCTTACTTTTGTCCTCAAACCCAAACCCATTGTCATGAGAGAAGCTTCTCCCCATCTTCTTCTTCAAACCTCTTTCATTCATCAAACCACCGAGCACCACAGGGCCCGAAGAGAACCCTCTCTCCGTTGGGCTCCACCAAACGGGGTTGCAGCTTCTCCCGCACGAAGCGTGTTGTTGCTGCTGAGGCATCGACGTGAACGATGGGGAACTCTCAAACGACGCCGAGGAGTCCAACACGACGGTGGAATTGGTCGCGTTGTGGTGGAGACAATCGAAGGTGGTGGAAGGTGGGGTGGAGGAGTTGGCGCTGACGGAGGCGCCGAAAACTGATCGGAAAGTTGTGGTGGCTGTGACGTCGGCGGGGGCGAAAAGGTCCGGCGGTCGAACGTAGCATATTGAGTTTCCGAAGAGGTTGGCATTGCTGTGGTCGTGCCGGCGGGAGATATCCCCGGCGCCGGCGGAGCAGAGGCACGCTTTTCCGACGTGGTTGCCCATAGAGAACAGTGTTGAATGTGTAACGTTTAGATGTTAATATAATAGTGAAGAGTTCGTTTGTTATATGCAAGAAGAAGAGAAAACAAAGAGTTGACTTAAAGAAAATAGAGTGCTGTTAGATTTGTTTGGCTCTTTTAAAATGAAAACCGTCGTTTCTCTTGTGAACTTACAAGTAGCCTTAATATATTTGTATTAGAATTTTCGCAAAGCTCTTTTTAAGAATTGTACTATAGACCCATCACTCCGTCTAATGCATAATTGCATGAACCACCTATAGTGGCCGACTTAGAACACTCCAATTATAATTAAAAGTTTCACCTACATTGATTGACCGTAAAAGTTTCACTTACATTGACTGACCCAATACACTTATAGGAACTTGATGTATCTCGCGTGTTAACAATCATTATACATGTGGCACTAACAATGCAAACACATCGCAATTACTAAAGGAACACCTAAGAATATCCTAGATGAGTTGGGGCTTTAGCCCAGTTATCCCAAAAGCTCATTCAAATCGCTATAAAAGAAGAGATAACTTCAAAAAATTGTTACTCTAATCCTATACATTTTCCATTACTCAGACTTTTACTGATTTGAGCGTCATGAGAGTGCATGTAGGACCTCCTATTGAGATCATGAGCATTGGAGAATATTTTGGAGACACATGACAGGCTTATCAGAACGAGTGAAGACGACCGAACACATTTCGGAACTGAGGAACATTGGAAGACTATCATATACCCATTGATTGTTAGAGCCAACAGGTTCTGCAAGAAAATTTTGGCGCCTACCCGTGGGGTCGAGCTTAGCCTAACGATATAATGGTTACCACAAGGAATATGGAGAATCAAGGAAGTCAACAAAACCATCATGGCGATCCACTGGCAATGTTAGCTGAGATGAAAAGGGAGATGGAAGCGATGAAGAAGAAGAGTGAAGAGGATATGAATGCACTCCAAGAGGAGAATGAGAAGCTAAAGAAGAAGGTGAAAAGAGAAGAACGAGAACGTAGTCGAGAAGGATCAACTAAACAAGAGGGTTCGAGGAAAGAGAGCCGAAGTGAAGCATTGTAAAGCACCTTCTACAATTCATCCCAAGACACCCCTTCACGAACGACATCATGGAGACCGAGTTACCCTCGAATTGGAAGCGTCCTACCTTAGACCAGTATGACGAGTCAATGGACCTAGATGAACATATAGACATTTACGTCACCGAGATCATACTTTACACAATGGACAACAATATTTTCTGAAAAGTCTTCCACACCTCTTTGAAGGGAGCAACTTACTCGGCTACCTCCGAAGGCTATAAATTGTTTTGAGACGCTTATCATGAAGTTTGGGACACAGTTTGCGACGAGCAGACCAACCACCTAACGTCCATTGCCCTAGTCAATATCTAACAAAAGAAGGGAGAATCTCTGAGGAAGTTCATTGACAGGTTTGGAAAAGTTGTCCTAAATATCCGAGGACTAAACCAGAAGTAGCCATGCATCATATGGTTACTGCTCTCCGATTGGGACCCTCCTCGGATAGCTTATGAAGAAGTCAACCATGAACATCGAGGAACTCTGCCAAAGGGTGGCTAAGTTCATGCAGTTGGAGTAACTCAAGGAGTTCAGGAATCAAGTACTTAGCGGGTAAGTTCATGCAGCCACGAACCAAGTTCGGCAACCTTTTGCAGGTTTACATTTATGTACACATCAAGAGGAGGGCATTTGGACTAACATGAGAGCGTCTCTACTCTTTTCTATGAACCAAGTTCGGCAACCTTTTCTCTTACCTCGTGGAGATTAATTGCTTCTGTATTTTGCTAGTGATTAGTTTCACTGCTTTGTTTTATTTGTTTGACTCAAATGTATGTGTTTAGTTGGCACCTACATTCTTCTTGTTTTTATAGTAGTGTGTTATTTTTGCGGTTAGTTGCATGGACACTCCTTAAATGTTTCCATTAATTTTATTTTTCACTGTTCAAACGAAAAAATCTTTACAAAATTAATTTATAAAATGAGAATTACCTTTACTTATATATTATAAGCATAATTTATCATTATAAAACTGATTTATAAAGTGATAATTACCTTCAATTATATATTATGAATTGATTATGAATTGATCTTGTTGATATGTAACATGATATTAAAAATTTACAATAAATAACTCCTTTTTATCTTGAATTGATTATGAATTGATCTTATTGATATGTAACATGATATTAAAAAATTTACAATAAATAACTCCTCTTTATCTTGATGAATATTTGAAGCGTATTCTTCACATAATCTTGGTATCCATAAATGTTGAACAACAATTTTCTAATGGAAAAGTCATAAAATTTGAGGAGAAAGTCATTGGTTCTTGCAGTGATAATAACAAGAGAATCTCTAAGTAAACTTTGAAGTATTTAATTTGTTGGGTCACTACTATGGCACCTGTTAAAGCAGTGGTCAAATCATCAAAACCTGAGCCCCCAGATGCAAAGCTAACACCTTTAAGAAGATATTGATCTGATAGGTTTGGGTGAAGGAAAGGAGGAACAGTGTCTTTGAGGTTCAACACTGAGACAATGAAGGCAGGAACTAGTTTTCCATTGGAAAACCTAGCAGTAGGCACATGACCTGGGAAATCCTTACCATAAGGAAAATGGTTTCCCTTAGCCAAAGTTTTGATGTAGTTGTTGGTGCCTGTGTCTACTGTTGAATCCCCAAAGACTAGAATGGATGAGAACTTGGGCCTTATCAAGTCATTGCCAAAGCTTGCAACAACAAAACTTGTGCTTTGTTATGTGGTAAGCCATTACTGTAACTTCTTATGTGGTAAGATAAGACATTGTTAGTTACCATATCATTATATATAGTGAATGTGTGAAGAAACTTATTAATTAGTTTGGACTATAAATTTGTGTATTGCAAGTGATCTGAATCCAAGAAACCAAAACGTGAGAATGATGCCAAGATAGCTATTTTAGGTAATCGATCAGTGAAATTTCCTGGATTGAGCTAAGTTTTTGAATAGACACTGTGGAGAGTTTCTCTAAAAATAATTATCCATAAATTTAAATTATCTTTTAGTCTTTTTCTAGTGAGAAAAAAACAAATTAATATACTAAAAGTTTTGAACTTTTCATGAATGAAAGAGGAAAAGGTTGGTGGTGTGAGGAAGTTGTTGCAACATCAGAAGTTGCATACTTTTTAGAGTTGACTGATCGTATCTACTTCATCTTATGAAAATAATTTTCAGCAACCTCACGAAGGAGCTTAAGTCGGTAAAGATAATGATATGGTTGCTGAAAAATTAAATAAAGTACAATTTTTTGTAAGATATTTGAAGAAATCTATTATTTAATATTTTTATTCTAAATCTAAAATTGAATGGTTGAAAGAATGTTAAACCCTTAAAATAACATAGAAAACTGAAACAAAAGGAGGCATGAAAATTCAAATTTTGCTTTCTCCTTTTTGTGCTACACAAGTCAAATATTGCCCTTCGATTGCCATTTTTGCAGTTGAAAGTTCAGTGACAATCACGGATCACTTAAGAAACGCTAACCAATCTTCTGACTTATGATTTTTTGTTGTTTTGAAAATAAGAAAGCATTTGGTTGGTTGAAGGTATTACTAAGACCATTTTATTTTAATCAAGAAAGCTAGTTTCCCAACTTTCTCACCGGAAATATTTCTTTTAGAAAACTTGTTTAAGAAAATCATTCCCAGAAAACCCTCTTTCCTAAATTTAGAAAGTTATGTTTCTCAACTTGACATTCCTGAGAAAATAAAACTCATTGCTTTCTCATATGGCTTATTTGAAATGAGTGATTATGCAAATAGCTAAAGATTTTAGGAGACCTAGAACGAATAAAAAAATGAGGTATTATTTAAAATTAATAAAATAATTAAAATTATGATATTTTTATCTAAAATTTATTTTTCGAGCTTGTTGTGATACAAAATTATTTATTAAATTATCATAATTAATTTCATTTCAAAAATAATTTTCAATAGACAATAAAGCTAATCCGTTTAATCTTTGTTGAGACATTGTTGATCTTAAATAAGATTTTATTAATTTAAATTTTGAAAAACTCTTTTCAGCTGGAGCAATTGATAATGGAATTGTTAACATTATTCTATATATGCTTTTGGAAAATAATTTATTCTTTTTATATAATTAAGAATGTCAATTGGTTTATCATTTTTCAATCCCATAATCTCTATTTAATTGTGAAAATAAATCTAAGTCATCAAGATTCAATAAATTATCATATTTTAAATATTTTTTGTAGTATACGGTTGACCAAGGTACAACCAGATTATAATAACAGCTGGATATCTCATAACTAGTTATAGAATCATAACACAATAACAAAATACAACAGAATGACCCAAACTCATTAAGCCCACTAATACGCCTATAAATACAGATCAACAAATAGAGAAGAGATGACATGATTAAGTGTGGATAAAAATCCATAAAATTCAGGAACAATTTTTTGTTGACTCCCATCTGATTGATGCAAAACCGTCGTGGCAATATTTTTTTTGATGATTTGTTCTTTATATTGTCTTATTTCGTTGACTTAGAATATGGCACGAGACTTGTGACTCTTCACGTGAGAAGGACATCTCAGTAATAGTCAAAATGTCACGATTTGTGGGTTCTTCGAATTTAGCAGCATTTGTCTGCATTTTTGTTTTGTAGAATTAAGGATTGTAATGAAATTGCAATTTTTTTTTTTTTACATTAAAATCTTGGATTTAAAATTTAGGTCAGATTCATCCTAAAAGGATATATGATTTAAGAAGACAGTTGTTGGAGTTTACCCTTGATTGCAATAAAACTTCGAGAAGGAGTTGTTTTACTAGGATTTGCTATTGAGAGCTTATGGTTTTGAGATCTTCAATTATTTTGGTGTGTTTGATTCAGAAAGGTTATTAATTTTTGGGTATTGACTATTTAATTAATATTATAGCGATAAAATACATTTTTGGGCACTTTACGAAATCACAATACCACAAGTTCCCAATTTTGTTGAAACTTTTGTGAATTTTAATTTTTAGGCTCGATCGTGAATTGTAATTATTAATTTTCTTGTGTAATATTATATTGAAAATTTATAACATAAATTTATTTTGATAATATTAGTGGATATTTTTTTTTATGATTGAGTGCTCGCTTTCGCGGGACGGATTGTGATAAAATATCAATTTTGTAAATATTATTAGATATTTTCATGATTGAGAGCTCGCCTTCGCGGGACACATTGTAATAAAATATTAATTTGTAAATATTGATAGATGTCTTACATAATTTTAATATCACCTTCGTGAGACAAATTATGTTAAGTGCATTATTCTATTATTGAACATTATTGTTCTTATTGTTATTTTTATTAATAATAAACTTACCCTTCGGTTTGTTTATTTTTAACATAATTCTTGATTAATGGTTTATTATATTCTTAAGGTTTTCAATATCCTCTCGATATTAGTTTTAAGAATATGGTATTGAAAGCTCAACAAACTATGTAGGTTAATTTGCTATTGTTGATACGTTCTATTCCAGCTTTGCCTATGCAAATAGTTTTCTTAATCAAGCTGAATGAAACTAATTATGAGGATTGTGTGAGAAGTTTTCTAAATCCCAATCTCTTTATAATAATTGTAAAATTGCACAAATTTCTTATGCTTCCGCTGTTGACACTTTTATGTATGTTCAAGTTTGCACACGTCTTGATATTGCTTTTGTTGGTAATGTGCTTGGACAATACTTGAGCATATTCCCACAGAGTTTATAATTGCAGATCCTTCAACTAAGGGATTGACTGTTAAAGTCTTTGTTGAGCACATAACCCGGGTATAATGAGGTCTTTTGATGTATTGGTTTAATGAGAGTTTTCTTTTATGGATATGTACTTCTCTTTTGGACCTCATTTATTATATTGTCGTATCTATTGAAATATTTCACAATAATTATTTATTATTGTGATGATAATTATCTTGTGTTGTCATATTTTGTTTATTATGATTTGCGCAATTGATGTTATGGCATAATTTTGAGACATTTTGGACCCAGTCTCAAATTCATATAGCATCTTGGGCACATGATTGGGACATATGATTGTGTATTTTGTATTTCCATATATTGTTTATTATGACTTGCACAATTGATGTTATGGCATAATTTTAAGACATTTTGGACCCAATCTCAAGTTCATATAGCATCTTGGGCAGATGATTGAGACATATAATTGTCCATTTTCTATTTTCATATTTTGTTTATTATGATTTATGCAATTGATATTATGACATAATTTTGAGACATTTTAGAACCACTCTCAAATTGTTATTGTGGTCATATTGAAATGTTTGACAATAATTATTTATTGTTGTAACGATAATTATCTTGTGTTGTCATATTTTATTTATTATGATTTGGGCAATTGATGTTATGGCATAATTTTGAGACATTTTAGACCCAGTCTCAAATTCATATAGCATTTTGGGCAGATGATTGGGCAATATGATTGTCTATTTTGTATTGCCATATTTTGTTTATTATGACTTGCACAATTGATGTTATGGCATAATTTTGAGACATTTTGGACCCAATCTATAGTTCATATAGCATCTTGGGCAGATGATTGAGACATATGATTGTCTATTTTGTATTGCCATATTTTATTTATTATGATTTGTGCAATTCATGTTATGGCATAATTTTGAGACATTTTGGACCTAGTCTCAAATTCATATAGCATCTTAGGCAGATCGTTGGGACATATGATTGTTTATTTTGTATTGCCATATTTTGTTTATTATGATTTGCAGCAATTGATGTTATGGCATAAGTTTGAGACATTTTGGACCCAATCTCAAGTTCATATAGCATCTTGGGCAGATGATTGAGACATATGATTGTCTATTTTGTATTGTCATATTTTGTTTATTATGATTTGCGGAATTCATGTTATGGCATAATTTTGAGACATTTTGGACCGAGTCTCAAATTGTTATTTTGGTCATATTGAAATGTTTCACAATAATTATTTATTATTGTGACGATAATTATCTTGTGTTGTCATATTTGTTTATTATGATTTGCGTAAATGATGTTATGACATAATTTTGAGACATTTTGGACCGTCTCAAATTCATATAGTATTTTGGGCAGATAATTGGGATATATGATTGTCTATTTTGTATTGCCATATTTTGTTTATTATGACTTGCACAATTGATGTTATGGAATAATTTTGAGACATTTTGGTCCCACTCTCAAATTCATAGAGCATCTTGGGCAGATTATTGGGACATATGATTGTTTATTTTGTATTGCCATATTTTGTTTATTATGATTTGTGCAATTGATGTTATGGCATAAATTTGAGACATTTTGGACCCAATCTCAAGTTCATATAACATCTTGGACAGATGATTGAGACATATGATTGTTTATTTTGTATTGTCATATTTTGTTTATTATGATTTGTGCAATTGATGTTATGGCATAATTTTGAGACATGTTAGACCTAGTCTCAAATTGTTATTGTGGTGAGATTGTTTTAATCTCATATAGAATCTTGGGCGGATGATTTAGACATAATTGTATATTACACATTTATAAAGGTCACCGTAATGTAAGTGTTTCATTTTTGTATGATATCGTTACTCCTTCGAGTATGATTTTTAGCAGTGATAAGATGCTACATTTTATTTTGGATCTTTTGGTTATAAATTTTAATATTTTTGCATTTTATTGTAGTGGCATGTTGTGAGTTGTTTTGGATTAATTTTCAATATTGTGATCTAATTTATGTTGTCCAAGTGGGAGATTGTTGGATTAATTATTTTGTGGACATACATAAATTAGTAATTTCTCTAGATTAACTTATTTGCCAAAATATTATGTAGCCATTATTGTTATTATTTATTTGATTCTTATTATTTATTTTGTTACATAAAATAATATTTTTTATATTGTGTTAATATTTATTGGGTCAACTGAAAATAGGTGGGCTGAGCCCATTATTAATTAATAATATATAGAAGAGTCTCTACAACTGTCCAGAGTCAGTTTTTATTCTACCCTATTAAAGAAGAATAAAGAAGATCGTTCTTTATATATGCTTCTTTGTATACGCTTCTGGCCTTGGGAGCAGTTTGTACACACTCTTCTCTCTTATTCTTTGTAGAGTCCTTTGATCAGAAAAGGACAGAACCAATAGGTGATGAATTAAAGTTCTTCTTTTATTTCAGGTTCTGATTCATCTTATCTCCATATAATTTGATGTACTTATATGCTATAATCAAACTAAACTGAAAACTGTAATTAGATTATTTCTTTCATACAATAGAATAAAGCTTAGTAAGTACATGGACAGGCATGTATTTGAGAACAAAAAGAAATAGAACCATTCAAACACAGGATCCATAAAGTGTGAAATTCACACACGGATGCAATCACCCATCCTCATATTACAAGTGCAAGGTTTTGGTACAATTGTAAAATTCACATAAACCATTGCAAATGCTCTAGGTTTCAAAAGAAAGGCCACTACGATAGCACAATAGGTAACCTCCATGCTAAATATCTCATAGAAACTTGATAAAAAAGAAAAGCTTTTCTATTGACTAAAATAGTTCAAATAATTGGTGTGATTTTTGAGAGGCATGGACTCTCCCACAACAATTTGATCTCCCTCATAAATCATAAGATAAAATCTCCCTCTCGACTCCTGTTATTATGTCAGCCCCAACTAACTATAATCATTCTATGTAATTATGAGGGCTACCTATCAATCTCCAACTTCACCATGAAATTTCCAATCACATTTCTTTCTTTTGTTTCTTTTTCAAGGTAATATCAGATAAAACATATACACAGATCTTCGCAAGAACATGATCAGCTGCTCACTCTTTGTTTAGTGTTAAACCAATTTAGGATGGTGGATCAGAGCTTTTGGTAGTAGTAGGGAAACCACATGTGGAATTATTCTAAAGAGAGTAAAGAAGAATTAGATGTCAGGCATAAATTTGACACGGATCAGAATTTATCATTAAATTCTGATAAACATTAAAAATATCATTAAATATGATTTTCCAAAAATACATAACAAATAATGAACTTGTCTATGTCCATCCTCTGTCGAAGCAATCCCCTTCCGTCTTTCTTGATCTGTTCTTGAAGCCTTAGTTCCATGATGAGACTCACTGTTGTAATTCCCAGGACCGCTGCCCTTTTTGCCAGCTGCTTCCTCACTAGCATGGCTTGTTGAGCCCTCCGAAGAAGAATTCTAAGATGATAAAGGCACACAACCAGATTCAATCTGGCTAATATCTTCCACCAAGAGTTCATAATGCTGTTTGATTTCTTCTATGGTCTTCCCCGGCATGGCAGTAGCATTCTTCTACCATCGATTCGAAGCAACCTTCGTGCTTTCTTTTTCAGTGTCCAAAACATGCACATTTAAATATGGAATTTCCTTTACCTTTATGGTTGGAATGTCCTGTTCCCTACAAGGTACACCAAAGCATATTAATGGGATGTGAGATTATTAACCTTGAAAGAATAATAACTTTTTTTGTTTTCAGCAAGAACGTATTAAAGAATCCTAATCTTTTATGAAAAAAAAGTTAGAATTATTGATAAGGATAGACTCAGCAAGAATGTATTAAAGAATCCAAATCTTTTATGAAAAAAATGTTAGAATTATTGAATAAGATAGACTCTATTACAGGTAAAATTTGATAGTAGAAAGACAGTGATAAGAAGATAAAGTAAATAAAGAAAAGAAGTGATAAATTTAAATACATCCCAATATTACAGGTAAGCTTGAATATGTACTAGAAAGAGTGATTAAAACAAAAAGAAAACAAAGAAAAGAGAAAAAAGAGAGAATATGAGTCTTTATTGGTATTTTGGTTCAGGGTTTAGTTAAGAACAATCGGTGGCCACCTTCTTCCAGAGCTTTTTCTTCTTTTTCGTATCTCTTACTCCAATGAGTTAAAAGTTATTCGGTTAAAGGTTATATATAGAAAAAGAAGGTGAAAAAGAACATTCTAACCATGAGCGTAAAGGACATTCCAGATTTAAATTTGCCTGTTGTGGACATTGAAAAAGAAAGCACGAAGGTTGCTTCGGATCGATGGTAGAAGAACGTTACTGGCGTGCCAGGGAAGACCATAGAAGAAATCAAAAAATATTATGAACTCTTGGTGTAAGATAATAGCCGGATTGAATCTGGTTGTGTGCCTTTATCATCTTAGAATTCTTCTTTGGAGGGCTCAAGAAGCTATGCTAGTGAGGAAGCAGCTGGCAAAAAGGGCAGCGGTCTTGGGAATTAAATCTAATCATGGAACTAAGGCTTCAAGAACAGATCAAGAAAGACGGAAGGGGATTGCTTGGACAGAGGATGAACATAGGCAAGTTCATTATTTGTTATGTATTTTTGGGAAATCCTATTTATGATATTCTTATTGTTTATCAGAATTTAATGATAAATTCTGATCCGTGTCAAATTTATGCCTGACATCTAATTCTTCCTTTCTCTCTTTAGAATAATTCCAAGTGTGGTTTCCCTATTATTACCAAAAACTATGATCCACTATCCTAAATTGGTTTAACACTAAACAAAAAATGAGCAACCGATGATGTTCCTGCTACGATCTCTAGGACAAATTGTGATAAAATATCAATTTTGTGAATATTGTTGGATGTCTTACATAATTTTAATCTCACTTTCGTGAGACGAATTATGTTAAGTGCATTATTCTATAGTTCAACATTATCCTTCTTGTTGCATTAAGATTTATATTAATAATAAACTTACCCATCGGTTTGTTTATTTTTTAACATAATTCTTGATGAATGGTTTATTATATTCTTAAGGTTTTCAGTATCCTCTCGATATTAGCTTTAAGAATATGATATTGAAAGCTCAGCAAATTATGTGGGTTAATTTGCTATTGTTGATACATTCTATTCCAGCTTTGCCTATGCAAATAGTTTTTTGATCAAGCTGAATGGAACTAATTATGAGGATTGGGTGAGAAGTTTTCTAAATCCCAGTGTCTTTATAATAATTCTGAAATTGCACAAAGTTCTTATGCTTTTGCTATTGACACTTTTATGTATGTTCAAGTTTGCACACGTCTTGATATTGCTTTTGTTGTTAATGTTCTTGTACGATACTTGAGCATATTCCCACAGAGTTTATAATTACAGATCCCTTAACTAAGGGATTGACTGTTAAAGTCTTTGTTGAGCACGTAACCCGGGTATAATGAGGTCTTTTGATGTATTGGTTTAGTGAGAGTTCTCTTTTATGGATATGTACTTCCCTTTTGGACCTCATTTATTTTATTGTCGTATCTATTGAAATGTTTGACAATAATTATTTATTGTTGTGACGACAATTATCTTGTGTTGTCGTATTTTGTTTATTATAATTTGTGTAATTGATGTTATGGCATAATTTTGAGACATTTTGGACCTAGTCACAAAATTCATATAGCATCTTGGGCAGATGATTGGGACATGTGATTGTCTACTTTGTATTGCCATATTTTGTTTATTATGAGTCGCACAATTGATGTTATGGCATAATTTTGAAACATTTTGGACCCAATCTCAAGTTCATATAGCATCTTGGTAGATGATTGAGACATATGATTGTCTATTTTGTATTGCCATATTTTCTTTATTATGATTTGTGCAATTGATGTTATGGCATAATTTTGAGACATTTTGGACCCAGTCTCAAATTCATATAGCATCTTGGGCAGATCATTGAGACATATGATTGTCTATTTTGTATTGTCATATTTTGTTTATTATGATTTGTGCAATTGATGTTACGGCATAATTTTGAGACATTTTGGACCCAATCTCAAGTTCATATAGCATCTTGGGTAGATGATTGAGACATATGATTGTCTATTTTGTATTGCCATATTTTGTTTATTATGATTTGTGCAATCGATGCTATGGCATAATTTTGAGATATTTTGGACCCAGTCTCAAATTGTTATTATGGTGAGATTGTTTTAATCTCATATAGCATCTTGGGCGGTTGATTGGGATATAACTGCATATTTCGCATTTATAAAGGTCACCGAAATGTAAGTGTTTCATTTGTGTATGATATCATTAATCCTTCGAGTATGATTTTCTACAGTGATAAGATGCTACATTTCATTTTCGATCTTTTGGTTAAAAATGTTGTAATATTTTTGCATTTTATTGTGGTGACATGTTGTGAGTTGTTTTCGATTAATTTTCAATATTGTGATCTAATTTATGTTGTCGAAGTGGGAGATTGTTGGATTAATTATTTTGTGGACATACATAAATTAGTAATTTCTCTAGATTAACTTTTTACCAAAATATTATGTAACCATTATTGTTATTATTTATGTTGTTACATAAAATAATATTGTTTATATTGTGTGAATATTTATTGGGTAAGCTGATAATAGGTGGGATGAGCCCATTATTAATTAATAATATATAGAAGAGTCCCTACAACTGTGCAGAGTCAGTTTTTATTCTATCCTATTAAAGAAGAACAAAGAAGATAGTTCTCTGTATACACTTCTCTATATACGCTTCTGGCCTTGGGAGCAGTTTGTACACACTGTTCTATCTTATTCTTTGCAGAGACCATTGATCAGGAAAGGACAAAACCAATAGGTGATGAATTAAAGTTCTTCTTTTATTTCAGGTTCTGATCCATCTCATCTCCATATAATTTGATGTACTTATATGCTATAATCAGACTAAACTGAAAAACCTAATTAGATTATTTCTTTCATACAATAGAATAAAGCTTAGTTAGTACACAGACACACATGTATTTGAGAACAAAAAGAAATAGAACCATTCAAACACAGGATCCATAAAGTGTGAAATTCACACACGAATGTAATCATGATCCTCATATTACAAGTGCAGGTTTTTTGTACAATTGTAAAATTCACATGAACCATTACAAATGCTCCAGGTTTCAAAAGAAAGGCCACTACAATAGCACAATAGGTAACCTCCATGCTAAATATCTCATAGAAACTTGATAAAAAAGAAAAGCTTTCTATTGACTAAAATAGTTCAAATAATTGGTGTGATTTTTGAGAGGCATGGACTCTCCCACAACAATTTGATCTCCCTCATAAATCATAAGATAAAATCTCCCTTTCAACTCCTGTTATTATGTCAGCCCCAACTAACTATAATCATTCTATGTAATTATGAGGGCTACCTATCAATCTCTAACTTCACCATGAAATTTCCAATCACATTTCTTTCTGTAGATTCTTTTTCGATGTAATGTCAGATAAAAAGTATACAAAGATCTTGGCAGGAACATGATTGGCTGCTCACTCTTTGTTTAGTGTTAAACCAATTTAGGATGGTGGATCAGAGTTTTTGGTAGTAGTAGGGATACCACATGTGGAATTATTCTAAAGAGAGAAAAGAAGAATTAGATGTCAGGCATAAATTTGACACGGATTAGAATTGATCATTAAATTCTGATAAATAATAAGAATATCATTAAATAGGATTTTCCAAAAATACATAACAAATAATGAACTTGTCTATGTTCATCCTCTGTCCAAGCAATCCCCTTCCATCATTCTAGATCTGTTCATGAAGCCTTAGTTCCATAATTAGACTCACCGTTGTAATTCCCAAGACCACTGCCCTTTTTGCGAGTTGCTTCCTCACTAGCATGGCTTGTTGAGCCCTCCGAAGAAGAATTCTAAGATGGTAAAGGCACACAACCAGATTCAATCTGGCTATTATCTTCCACCAAGAGTTCATAATGGTATTTGATTTCTTCTATGGTCTTCCCCAGCACCTCAGTAGCGTTCTTCTCCCATCAATCCGAAGAAACCTTCGTGCTTTCTTTTTCAGTGTTCACAACAAGCAAATTTAAATCCGAAATGTCCTTTACCCTCATGGTTGGAATGTCCTGTTCCCTACAAATTATACCAAGGCATATTAACGGGATGTGAGATTATTAACCTTGAAAGAATAATAACTTTTTTATTTTCAGCAAGAACGTATTAAAGAATCCTTATCTTTTATGAAAAAAAAGTTAGAATTATTTATCAAGATAGACTCAACAAGAACGTATTAAAGAATCCTAATCTTTTATGAAAAAAAAATTAGAATTATTGATCAAGATAAACTCTATTACAGGTAAATTTTGATAGTAGAAAGAGAGTGATAAGAAGAAAAAGTAAATAAAGAAAAGAAGTGATAAATGTAAATACATCCCAATATTACAGGTAAGCTTGAATATGTACTAGAAAGAGTGATTAAAACAAAAAGAAAACAAAGAAAAAGAAAAAAGAGAGAATATAAGTCTTTATTGGTATTTTGGTTCAAGGTTTAGTTAAGAACAATCAGTGGCCACCTTCTTCCATAGCTTTCTTCTTTTCTGTATCTCTTACTGCAATGAGTTAAAATTTATTTAGTTAAAGGTTATATATAGAAAAAGAAGGTGAAAAAGAACATTCTAACCATGAGGGTAAAGAACATTTCAGATTTAAATTTGCCTGTTGTTAACACTGAAAAAGAAAGCACGGAGGTTGCTTCGAATTGATGGTAGAAGATCACTACTGATGTGCCGTGGAAGACTATAGAAGAAATCAAACAACATTATGAACTCTTGGTGGAAGATATTAGCCAGATTAAATTTGGTTGTGTGCCTTTACCATCTTATAATTCTTCTTCGGAGGGTTGAACAAGCCATGCTAGTGAGGAAGGAGTTGGACAAAAGGGCAGTGGTTTTGGGAATTACTGGGGTGGGTTGAATCATGGAACTAGGGCTTCAAGAACAGATCAAGAAAGACGAAAGGGGATTGCTTGGACAGAGGATGAACATAAGCAAGTTCATTCTTTGTTATGTAGTTTTGGAAAATCCTATTTAATGATATTCTTATTGTTTATCAAAATTTAATGATAAATTCTGACCCGTGTCAAATTTATGCCAGACATTTAATTCTTCTTTTCTCTCTTTAGATTAATTCCACATGTGGCTTCCCTACTATTACTAAAAACTCTGATCCACCATCCTAAATTGGTTTAACACTAAACAAAGAGTGACCAATCGATCATGTTCCTGCCAAGATCTGTGTATATTTTTTATCTGATATTACCTGGAAAAAGAAACTAAAGAAAGAAATGTGATTGGAAATTCCAGGGTGCAACTAGAGATTGAGAGGTAGCCCTAATAGTTACATAGAATAATTATAGTTAGTTGGGGGCTGACATAATAAAAGGGGTTGAGAGGGAGATTTTATCTTATGATTTATGAGGGAGATCAGATTGTCGTGGGAGAGTCCATGCCTCTCAAAAATCCAAGCAATTATTTGAACTTTTTTAGTCAATAGAAAAGCTTTTCTTTTTTATCAACACTAGTGGAAAAAGCCCATTCAACAGCGATTCTGGAGGGTCTACAAAGGTGGTTTTGCAATCGTCGTTGATTTAAGCATCGTAGAAAGTATGTGATATATGACAACAGTTAAACAATTGTCATCGTATATGTGACACACAAAGGCGGTTTGTCAGGAAACGTAGCAGAAAATCCTTCGCAGTGGGCAACAATGACATTTTTATAGTGTAAACAGGACCTATTAAGGCGGTTGTGCAGTTGTAACCGCCTTAATAGGGGTCTACAACGGCGTTTAAGCACTCCCATCGTCCTTGTAGACTCCTATTAAGGCAGTTACAGCTCCACAACCGCCTTAATAGGTCTTGTTTACTAGGGCGATGATGCCCTTAACTGCCATAACTTAAGGCGGTGATAACCTTAACTACAGTGATGACATACCCTTTGAATATCTTCATACATCTCTCAATTGGGTACATCCATCGTAAAAACACAGGACCACATATTCTAATTTCTCTCACCAGATGAACAATTAAATAAACCATGATATCAAAAAATGAAGGACGAAAATACATCTCTAGTTGACACAAGATAATGATAGCTTCATTTTCTAGGTCATCCAACCTAGTAGGATTAATTACTTTCCTACAAATTGCATTGAAGAATAGGCAAAGACGAGTGATGACTTGTCTAACACTTTTTGGTAGAATTTCACGAATAGCCACTAGGAGAAGATCTTGCATCAGAACATGACAATCATGAGATTTTAAGTCAATAAGTTTCAAATCTTCCATTGAGACGAGACTTTTGATATTTGAAGAGTATCCTTGTGGTACTTTAACTCCTCGCAAACACCCACAGAAACTGATCTTTTTAGATTTTGACAAAGTATGACATGTTGGTGGCAAGTACGTTCGTTTACCATGAGGTTGGGGCTGTAACTCAAACTGAACACCCATCTCAACCAGATCCTTACGAGCATTAATTTCATCCTTTGTCTTTCCTTTAATATTTAGCAATTTCCCAATTATACTATCACAAACATTCTTTTCTACATGCATTACATCTATACAATGTCTAGCATCTAACTTTGAGCAATATGGAAGTTCTAAGCATATCTATTTCTTCTTCCATATGTTTCTCACACCACTATGCTTGATAGTTTTCCCACAATTGACTTCGATGTTGTTCACTTGGTTATACACTTCTTCTCTAGTTAAGGGTGGAGATGCAATTTTATCTTCCTAACAACCATTAAAAGCTTTCTTCAACCTGCGATAAGGGTGGTTACATTTCAATAGCTTTCAATGGCCAATGTAACATGTCTTCCTCCCATATTTTAGTTAATGGTAACTTGTGTTCTTTTCACATATCGGGCAAGCATGATGTCCTTTTACACTATAACCTCTTAGATTTTCGTATGCTGGAAAATCATTAATCGTGCAAAATAACATTGCTCGCAAATTGAAATTGGCCTTCTCATGTGCATCAAAAACCTCAACACCTTCATCCCATAACAATCTCAACTCTTCTATCAAAGGACATAGATAAACATCTATGTCATTTTCGGGTTGCGTTGCTCCTGATATCATCATAGACAACATCATATATTTTCTCTTCATGCACAACCAATACGAAAAATTGTAAATAAATAGCAAAACAGGCCATGAACTATGTTTGCTACTTAAATTGTCGTACGGATTCATTCCATCAGTTGCAAGACCAAGTATGAGATTTCTTGAATCACTTCCAAATTCAGGATACAAAGAATCGATTTTCTTCCATTGTGGTGAATCGGTAGCATATCGTAACAACCCATCACATCTTCTTCCATTTGCATGCCATGTCAAGCTCTTTGCATCGTTAACATTGGCGTAAAAAAATTTTAATCGAGGCATGATTGGAGGATACCACCATACTTTTGCAGGAGGACCCTTTTTCATGTCATCTTCATCCCCATCATCATCCTTAACTTTGTATCTTGATACCCCACATCTGGGACACTTATGCAATCCTTCGAATTCTTTTCTATACAGTATATAATCATTTAGACAAGCATGTATTTTTCGGTACTTCAAACCCATTGGACACAATATCTTTTTGGCCTCATAGTGACTGGTCGGCAATGTATTACCTTGAGGAAGTATTTCATGTAAAAATTCAAGTAATTCAGTAAAGCTTCTATCAGTCCACCCATTTCTTGCCTTCATATTAAATAACCGTAATACTGCTGACAAACGTGAAAAACTTGAACAACCAAGATACACTTCTGTTAGTGAATCATCTTTCAAAGAATCAAACACATGGGCTTGGTGGACACTCTCTCCTCCAATATCACAAATCATGTCATCCATGCAATCTTCAGAATATAGATTAGAATGTTGACATTGATCTTACTCAGATGCATATGATAATTCTATAACTTCACCTTCCCAAGTCCACGATGTATAGTTATTCAAGAAACCATCACAAAGAACATGCTCTCGTACCAACTCAATATCTAGTCTTTTTCCATTCACACAATTCACACACGGACAGTAATATGTTCCATTTATTACTGTTGCATTTCGTTTAGCATATTGTAAAAAATCTTCAACACCTTTCTTATAAACATCACTTATTCGACTTGTATTTATCCAACTTCGGTCCATGACTACGAGTAGTGAAAGAATTTTAGACACATTAAACAATGAGCAAGATTAAATAGAAATTTTCTCATCCCCAGACTCAGTACCCAAACGCGTTTCTTATATATTAAATTATACACAAAGGTCATTTAAGCATTCCAATCATACAAGCATTCCAATCATACAACAATGCTCAAATAAAATACAAAAACTGCCAGGAATCGAACATTCCCGAACTCAGTACCATACGCGCAATATGTAGATCAAACATACACAAAAAACATTCAAATCCAAACAAGCATTCTAATCATACAAATAACCATTCAAATCATATTATTCTTTTATTTCAAAGATGATAAAAAGATACCTCTTATAGAGCAGTGGTGATGCCAAACCGAGAAGACCAACGAAACGAGCTTCAAAACGAAAATAGAACCGTTCAAAACAAAGCTCTCAACGTATATGAACAAGAAAGAGTGCAATGGAATTCAATAAGGAAGCAATGGAGGTCGAAAAGCAGCAAAGAAAACGCTGGAACAATGTAGGGGAACGCGCGCGCAGTGGAGGGAGCACAAAAGTGAAAGTGAAAACACATGGCGGGGTTAAAATTGGAAGCACCACGTCGGTTCTGGGCTCCTAACCGACGTGGTGCATAACCTGAAATCCCCAAATTGAGTTTCAGATACAACACAACGTCGGTTAGGAGCCCAGAACTGACATGGTGCGACCCCTAATTTTAACCAATTTTTTTTACCAAATATCAGACTGACCATTACATCGGTTAGTCTCCCAGAACCGACGTCATGGTGAAACGTACCACGTCAATTTACAGCTCCCAGCTGACGTGGTGCTCACCCGCCAACTTAAAATTTTAAAATTTTGATTTTTTATTTTTTACTGCCTTTTCCATGACGGTGTTTTTGTTTAACCGACGTTGTGTGTATATCACATAATCGGTTTGGTCTAACCGACGTTATGATTGTTCATTTATTTACAAAAATGCCACTGCATTTTTAGCAACGTCGGTTTGTGTTTTAAGCGTCCTTATTCGATGACGTAAAATAGTGTTTTTTTACTAGTGATATATCCATTTGACTGTTAGAGGTAATTGGTTCTGCAAGAACAAATTTCATGAAGAAACAATACGATCACAATTTAATTGAGTAAAATTAGAAGTAAAACCCTATTATTATGGTAAAATAAATACAAATCTTTTTTTTTTTTTTTTTTTGAAAGGATAAGGTATATAACATTAAAAGCTTTAACTTAAAGATTTCTAAGGATGGTAATGGAGCAATGCGAACACATGCATATTTAACTATCTTCATCGATAGATATATGAAATTTTTGTTATATATTTATCCTTGTAATGAGTATATAAATATATATATATATATATATATATATGTATATTGGCTGTTATTATTTTAAATATTAATTAAATAATTTTATTATAACAAAAATAAAAATTATGACAAAGAAAATATGTTATTATTAAGAATTTGATGGTGAAAGGATACACATTTTAAGGGTTTATGTGATTAAAGACTTTAAATTGAGAGTCAGACGTGAAAAAAAAATAATAAATAAATATATTAAAAAAGAGTAGAAATAATAAAATCTATGTCTAAAACACTATTTGATTTAATGAAATTGAGATTTTTGTTTTCTAAATACAATACATCATTTGAAGGAAATCATATAAAGAAAAAAATGTTTAATCAAGGTGGTGATAAGAAGGAAAGTACTTTAGAAATCTAAGTAAACTTTGTGACTATTGAACAAGTAAAACAATAATTGAGAGAGATAATGAAAATTTGTATGGCAAAAGAAATAAATAAGAGTTTTCCAAATGAGATGAAACTAAGGATAGGACAGAACAGTGAAAAAGAAAAATTGAGGTTAGGTAATAAACTAAACTATGGGTCTTTTAGTAATTCAAAATGGAGACAAGTATAAGGACAAAGATGAGAGATGAGTATAGAGATGAAAATCAAGAGACGAAAATAACAAATATGTACATATTCATTCTATTCAACTTAAAAAATTAGAGAACTACATATACGCATATCCATATCCATATCCAATCAATAAGAGGATTCCTGTTTAAAATCATGACAAGTTTTGACAACATCCACCGGGACAAGTTTATTTTTTGTCCCTATCTATATCTCCTAGCTATAAGATCTTTTGAAAAAAAAAAGAGCTTTAAGCTTTCTATCAAGCTCAAGCATTGAGTCGTTTTGGGTTGAGATCGATACTATTGTCAACTCCTACCCCCTAAATAACTGGTTTGTAAAGACTATCAAGATAGTACACCCTTTATTATACTTACGATACCCAGTTCATACAACGTGGTTTCATCTTCCTTTAGAACCCTTTGAGAAGGAGGTTCTAACTATTATTAATATTGCTTCCACCTAGTTTCATCCTTACAATTGGAACTTCCTAAGGGTTTTTCATATTTTATGCACTCATTTTGGTATAGTTTTGACATCTAACATTTATTTTAGTTTTTTTTTTAGTTTAAAACTTCTAATCGATCTTCCTAGGCTTTTGTCAATGGTATTGTTAAGGATTTGTGTATGGGCTACTACTCTTATGAGAGTTCCAGGGTTATATCTTAGTTATAGGGAGATTCCCCTTAAATGCTATATGTGCAATTCTTACATACCAGAAAAACAACTTCTTCTCAAAGTGGGAACTTAGGGTACTAAAAAATCATGTTTCCTTTAGTTTTGTTAATCCCTGAAATTTTGGTAATAGAACTTCCTTGTTTCTGTCCATTGACACACTGTTTTGAACCGCTCTACAAGGTGACCTTATAGGCGATCTACCACATATAGCTCAACCATCAAGTCGATCAATTGGGCGATAACTGTGAAGACCCGATGTACATTACGTCCTATCCTATCATGAAGACTGAAAGGAGAATGGGCCATCCTCGTGAGGAATGATGTCTAAAAGGTCTGCATCCGAAAAGCTAATCATTGGTGATGGAAAGGCTTTCCTAGATGTTAAGGAGAAAATAGCTTGAGAAAATTTTATCTGGTTATCCCTCTAATGGCAAACAATCTGGTTATCACCAACTTCAATTGCATTGAAATCTCTTATTATTAGTGTTGTCTCATACAATCTAACAATTCTTTCTTTATAGTTATATAATTTTGATAAATTCTTGTTAATTATGTTTATTAACTATTTTTCTGTGATTTTATTTTGTTAAAAAATTAAATTGATTGTTCTGTAGATTGAACTGATTATATTTTTCGTATAGAAACTGATAAATTTAACTTTGTTATTTGGAAATTAAATTGTTAAATCTCTGTTCGAATTTTTTTAACAATGAAATTAACTAATTCATTCTTGAATTAAATTGATTTATTTTTTTGTTACATAATTTGTTTTCATATTTTAATTGGTTACTTTTATATTGTGTCACTACTTAAACGCAATAAATTGATCAATTAAAAGTAATCATTCTTTCAATTTGTATCTTTTGTGTGAAAATTTTTAAAAGTTTAATTCACACCTCTTTTGAACTCAGCCTAAAATTCTTTTGTAAAGTCAAAATTAAGAATTAAATAGGTGTTGACTCATGTCCTTTTTGATCAATTTTCATTTTTACTCTTATCTATTGCATTTAATGCTCATAGATTTTTATACTTAATGTGTTTATCTCTTCATTTAAGTTAAATCCCTATTATTAATATTATTACCCATACTTGGTGGTAATAGACACGTCCCTTAACAATTTAAACTTTAATTAGATTTATCTTAAATTTATTCTTCTAGGATGCTTATTTCTACAAAAAAAAATGATCTAATTTGACCATAGTTTTCACCTATTTACAAATTCTGTTGAGTTTCTCAATTTGAAAATTTTAAAAGAACTTAACTTCTGTAAAAGCGTGCTCAATTTGTCTCTAAATACCATCATGCAATTAATGAGTGTTTGTTGTAGAAAAATTTGATATTTAAATGAATTAAAAAATTAAGTTCAATAGATTGATGGAGAATAGGAATTTGTTAGAGTGAGAGAGGAGGCTAACACCCACTAGGAAAGAGTTTAGGCTAAGTTTAGAAGGACACTAACCTAGAGAGAACTTAGGAACAAGTTCAATAGCTAAAAGTGGATAACATTTCATTATTAATTCTAAGTTAATTTTACATGTAGTAGCACTTTTATTTATATGTCAAAGATTCACGAAAACTTTCAAATGAGAGCATGATAAGTGAAAAGCTATGAGTGGAGAGGACCATTTCCATTGAGAGAGTGTCATGTGACAAAAAAGCATATGGTGAAGGCTCCTAACCCTAGCTTACATGACAAGTTACAATTTTTCACTCCAAAAAGCAACTGGAATTATCGACAAAAATTCGTCAGTAACACTCCAAAATCCATCTGTAAATACAAAAGCACCAAACCATAACCATCAAACCATCAAATCATAGGAACTTTTTTGTCATGTTATCATTATTATCGTACTTATTATGATAATTTTAACAATTATTATTATTATTATACTATTATTTATATTATTATTATTATATTGTTAATGTTATTAATATTATTATTATTATTAGAATCATTATTATTAATATTAATATTACTATTAAGATTATTACTATAAATATTTTTATTATTATTATAAATATAATTAATATTATTATTACAAATATTATTATTAGTACCATTTTTATTATTATTAATATTAATAATACTTTATTAATATTATTATTGTAAATATTATTATTATTATCAATATTATTATTATTAATATGTTAATTGTTACTGACAAAATAAATCTATTGCTAACTTGACGAGCGATTTACTAACGAAATTTATTTGTTGGTAAACTGGTGGTCAATTTACCGATGGATAATTTGGCATTAAAGTTTTTCGTTCATAAATTCGTAGGTAATTATCGAAGGATTAAAATCGTCAGTAAATTGACCGCAAAACTTTATGTTGCTTTGTCGGTAGTGACATTTTATCAACAAAAAAATTTTCATTGGTATTTTGTGTTTTCCTTGTAGTGTTTTAACCTAACTTGGGGCCCAATATAGGGTTTCTTAACCTAGGTGGTGTCTTCTCTCTCTACTAAGGTTAGGTTTTGGTTGTTTTCAAAACTTAGCCCAATTTCAAGGTCCAAAAAGAAATCCTACACTACTTGGTCCAATATACAAAACCCAAAATAAATTCCTCTTGGCCCAAATTATTCTAAACTATTTCTAAAAAATTTATACAATTAGAAGACTTCTCCTTAATGTTCTATAGAGTGATATGTTCAAAATTGTATTTGACTAGAATAGATGGTTGGAGGCCCAAACAGACTCAAATGGGCCTAATATTTTAAAAAGCTCTTAATCCAGTCTCAGTCTTTTTGTCCTCTTTATTATTTGACTAAGGTGGTTGCTACATATTCCATCAGGGTTTTAGTTGTTGTTTCTAGTTTTTACAGCACTTTCATGTGCTAATTCTTATGATTCCACTTTGTGGAAAGATCCATGATCATGTTGTACCTAAATGGGATGCCAAAACAGTAGAGAATTGAATCCTTGAGGATTAATTTGATATTTTTAAAATCATTTATATGATATTTTGCATTGTCTAATGAAACTGTTGAATTTACTGTTTGATAAATAGTATTTTAACATATGTTAATCTCATTTTTTTAATTTTCTCTTCTTGTTGTATATACCGCAAAAATATAAAGTATCTCCAAATAAGATGGGTGTATGTAACCTCTCAAACTCCTTCAGAGTTGACATCATTATTGAGAATCACAGTTGGAATTATGTCACAATGAAGAACTCGGTTACATTTCGAAAGATAGGATTATTCTAATTTAATGTTTACTTCTAATATTCACATATTATTGTAAATTATACATACTCTTATATAATACATAAATTCGAATGGATGAATGATTATTTTATTTGAGAACTATTCTAACTACAATCTCATGCACACAAAATTCAACTAATTTATACCTACGTTTATCATTTATTTTCATTAGACGCATCATGTTTTGTGTATGGATTTATATATGTTAAATCTAACACATATTTTGGAACCTACCGACGATGTTCAATCACTATATTATATTATTGTTAAATATCCTTTTATTATTAGATGATTCTTTTCCTTATTTTTATACGATATATCTAATCAATCATGTTTGGAATCTTAAATCATTAAATTACACTTCAATTAATCATTTTTTGGAATTTTAAATTATTAAATTACACTCCACTTATAGTTTAAGACTCAATATCAGCCTAAACAAGTCCTTTTGCTAACTTCTATTCAATCTATTTTTATTATATTCCAATATTATCTTTATTTCTAGACCTTTTTTCATTTTGACTGATAAATTTGATTTAGTCTATAGTTGGTATATAACTAGACCAAAGGGTTTTCTCCTGAAATATACTTTACCCATATTGGAATACTGGACTAAATATGAAATCTTTTTCTTTGGATAATGTAGTAATGTTGTAAACTATAAAGATATCACTGCTATTTTTCACCATCCATAATATTTTTAACAAAGAATCTAACTGGACACATGTTGAAATAATCATCCAGCTACACTCTAATTCAAAATTTTAAAGTACTTATCTCTGGTTCTAAATTTATATAATTCAGATATTTATTTTACTTAAAAAAATGATATTATAATCATATAGTTTGAAAAAGAGATCATATTGGACGTGACGTCTAGAAAATAAAATTTGTTTTATAATTATTATTATTATTATTATTTCTAAAAACTTTTACAAAAAAATAACAATATTTGTTTCCTTTTGATTTGATCCAATTTTAAATAACATTATTTAACGAGTTGATCCTATGAATTTTGTACCAATCATTTCGATAAACACTCATAAGATGTAAAAACATTCTAGAATTAATAAATTATATTAATGACAATTTATATATAATTATTTCTAATCATCTAAATTACACATTGATTAGATCAATTAGAAATGAAACACCATTCGAAATTTCAAGTTCAAAATAATCTCTTTCTTTTTGTATAAGATAGCTTATCAACAATATTTCTACATAAAAAATGATTTTTTTTATTAAATTGCATTTAGAATCAATTTCATACTTGCATTGGTTATAAATACATACATACAATAAGTGGTTTACTCTATTCACTTAAGTGGTTCCCTGAGTACGACTTTCGCATACATACATGTTGCAGACACTAAAACAAGCACTCCACAACAAAATAATAAGTGGTTTACTCTGGTGACCTAAATGGTTCGCTGAGTAAGACATTCGCATACATAAATTTCTTAGAGGTGGAAACCAGCAAGGTGTGCAAAACCCAATAGGCAACAGACAATGATTTACTCTGTTGACTTAAGTAGTTCGCTAAGTATAACTTTCGAATACATACATGGCTCAAAGGTGGAAACCAAACAAGGTGTGGAAAATCCAACAGGAAATGGTTTACTCTGTTCACCTAAGTGGTTTGCTCGGTACGACTTTTGCATACATAAATTTCTCAAAGGTGGAAACCAGCAAGGTGTGCAAAACCCAATAGGCAACAGACAATGGTTTACTTTGTTGACTTAAGTGCTTCACTGAGTATGACTTTCAAATTGGAAAAAGATATGTAGGCCTATAGAAGTTGGAGGTTTGGGCATCAAAGACATTGGTTGCTTTAATGATTCTCTGTTATCTAAGTGGAAATGGAGGTATGAGACGACGGAAGGGGGGTTGTGGAGAGATATTTTGGATGCAAGGTATGGTTCTTGGAGGAATATGGATAGCGCATTAGTTAATAGGAAACAACCTTTATGGTAGAAGGATATATGTAGGATTTGTGGTAGAGGAGCACAAGGTAATTGGTTTGATTGTAGAACCAAGTGGATGTTGGGAGATGAGAAGTGTATTAAATTTTGGGAGGATAAGTGGGTGGAGGAAATAGTGTTGAAAGAGGAATATCCTAGACTGTTTAATATATCTACCTGCAAAGAAAGCTTGGTGAGTGATCTGATGGATCAAGGGCTAAGGACTAGTAGTGATAGACATAGTTGGAAATTAGGTTGGAGAAGAGAGCGATTTGTATAGGAAAAGTGTATAAAAGGACAAATGATGGATAAGGTAACTAATGTTCTCAGGAACTCGGAAGGTAAGGATAGGCTAATTTGGGAAGGGAATTTTGAGAGAGAATACATAGTTAAGTCAGGGTACAATGTATTGAATAAGGAGGATTCATTGCAAGGGTCTGAGGTGTTTCAAACACTCTAGAGTCTTAAAATTTCTCTGTTTGTGCTTGTTTATCCGTGGAGAGTTATGTTGGATAGATTATCGACTAAGGATAATCTAGGTAAGAGAGGAGTGCTTGTTAACAATGTGTTATGACCGCTATGTCGTGAGGAAGTGGAAACTATCCAGCACCTTATTAGCTCTTGCAAGGTGACGCAGAAAGTTTAGGACCGGTGTGACAGGTGGGTTGGCAATACGACAGTAAGGTATGTGGGTGGCTATTGTATCCGAGATTTGGAGTCATAGAAATAAGGTAGTCTTTAGTGGTGGGGTAGTGGATGATGAAGAGAGCTTTAGCCTTGCACAACTTAAGGGTTGATTATGGATTAAGTATAAGTTGAAGAACAACTACGGTTCCTATTCTGATTGGTACTTTTCTCTAGTTAGTTGTATTTGGTCAGTGGTTTAGGCTTTGATGATTGAGTGGTTGATCACTACTAAAAAATTGCTGAATAGTGACCAAAATTAGTGACTAATTCAGTCACTAATTCGATTACAGATTCAGTCACAGATTCAGTTACAAAATCAGTCATAGATTCGGTTACAAAATCAGTCACAGATTCAATCACATAATCGGTCATTGATTCGGTCACAAATCATGATAATAATACTAATAATAATAAATAAAAATTATAATTATAATAATAATAATAATAATAGTAAACCATTTTGGAAATTTTAATGGGATTCCCTTTCTGAACAATATAAACCATGAATGTTTCTCTGGTATAAAATATAATATGTGACTCCAAGTATCTATATAATCATAATATGAATCATACTGAGGATTGAAGTTTCTGGAAAATGATCTTTTTCCATGTAATGGTTTATTCCATTTCTGTGGAGTTATAACCTGTAATATTTTTATTTCTGAATACATTATATGGCCATTAGAATATGGGGTATGTGATATTTTAGCGGAATTTGTATAAACTAATATGAACTCATAAAAGGTACGAGTCTTGGTAGTGTCTATGGGTGGATAATGGAACTCTGGAGGAAATATGGTTCGGCAGTTTTAGTGGGGGTCTCTTTTATCCATTCTTTTTCTAAAGTAATGATGGGTAATATTTATGGCTTATTTATGTAGTTTTCTATGGTGGCTGAAGTGGTTTGAGGATTTATGGTTGAAGGATTATGGAGAGTGGCTAATTTAGAAGTATTTGTTGTAAAGTCTTTTGGGCCTATAAGGATATTGGTATATTGTAATGGGGTATATCTATTTGTGGAAGTTGATGGATTAGGATTCTTCACAACATCGGCTACTGTTGAATGTTTATGAGGTACTTGAGGCCTTAACAATAATGAAGATGCATCATGATGACTTTTACCACTATTTATGGAAGTCTGAGCTTTATTTGATCCCAGTGGGGGACCATAATGATCTTTTGACACTGTTTTACCACTCATGATGATGCTTGTAAAAATTCTCTTGTTAAAAAATCTGGAAGACAATTTTTCTCTCCTTTTATATGTTTTATATCAAAATGAAAACATGATAATAATGCTTGCCATCTAGCAAAAATATGCTTTGAAACCAAGTTTTGAACATCTTTTGTCAAAACACTAGGTGCAGCTTTACAATCAGCTCTTATTAAAAACTTTTTATTGAATAAATCATCTTGAAACTTTTGTAAACATAAAACTATTGAAAGAATTTCTTTTTTAATGGTAGAATACTTTTATTGTGATGCATGTCAGATTCCAGAATGATATCTGACAATTTGTTCTTTTGAATCATGAGAAATTTTTTGTTTTAAAATCCCCCATATCCTAATTCTGAAGCGTCGGTCTCGACTATTAGGAAAGCTAAAGGGTCTGGAATACCTAAACGTGGCAATTTCTTTACTAAGGTTTCAATTTGTTTTATGGTTGAGGTCATGTTTTCATTCAATGGTGGTGGATTTTTTCTAAGTCTTGAATATAATGGCGAACAAATAATTCTAATATTTGGAATAAAGTCTGTCATATAATTAACACATCCTAAAAATCTCTGTAATTGTTGTTTTTCTTTAATTTCGTCTGAAAATTTATCTGCAAATTCTAATGATCTTTGTATTGGTGTAATAGTTCCTTGATATATTTCATATCCTAAAAATCTTATTTCTGTTTGAAATAGTTTTATCTTTTTTACTAATACAACTAATCCATTTTCTTTTATTATTTTTATAAATTCATCTAAATATTGTCTCTATTCATTTATGTTTTTTGAAAATATTAATACATCATCCAAATATACAATAGAGAACTTCATATATGGATATTCTTGGGGCATTACATTCCGTTCGTAATGCCCAAAGGGTACTACAAAAGCAGTTTTATATGTATCTTCTTCTTTTACTGATATTTGATAATATCCTGATTTCATATCAAATTTTGAGAATATTGTGGCATCATGAATTCTTTTCATTAAATCAATTTTATTAGGTAATGGGTATCTAATCCATTTTAATACTTTATTTAAAGGTTTATAATTTATAACTAACCTTGGAGCTCGTCTTTCCATTTCGGAAGCTTTCATAACATAAAATCCAGAACAACTCCATGGTGACTTTGATGGTCTTATTAATCCTTTGTCTAAATATTCCTGTATTTCTTTTTTATAATATTCTAAATATTCTTGATTCATCTGTATGGGTCTGGCTTTAGTAGAGATTTGTTTTTCATCAAAATTATCTATGTAAGGTAATGCAACATTGTATTTTTTCCTATGCCAAAAGGCAGTAGGATTTGTTTCACAAATTTCTTTTTCTATTTTTTCTTCATATTTTTTTATGATGGTTTGAAAATTATGGTCTTTAAGTTGTTGTTCTACTCTTTTAAATCTTATTTCTTTGTTTAATAAATTTATTTGTTTTCTTTTTCCCTCTATGTGTGATATTGAAGATTCTTTTAATAAATTAATTCTCTAGTTCTAGGGGGTTTTATGAATTCAAAACATATTTCTTTACCCATGATATTTGTTATTAGTCATTTTTCAGTAACCTGAAAAGGATATAATAATGTTAAGAATGGAGTTCTTAATATCATACAAGCATTCATGTTCTTTATCAATACAAAGGAGGTATTATAACATATTTTACCTTTACAATTTTTTGCATTAGAAAGCTTATATTGAATATTCATTTTAGAACCATTTGCACTGGTTACCTTCTCTAATATCTTTTCATAATATTGAGCTGGTATCAATCATTCTTGTATAAAATTTATATTTGCTCTTGAATCTATTAATGTTATAGTATTAAATATTTCTCCTTTTATTACTAGCTTTATCTCAGTATGCCATTTATGAGTGGTGATCAAACTTAATAAATTTATATAATTGTTATTTGATGTTTCTGCCTCATAATTAGAAGTTTTTGTTTCCAACTCTACCTTACTTTGATTTCTTATTATATCTTTTCCTTTTAATTCTAATAATCTATATTCTAATGAAATATCATTTTCTTTTAATAATTGTATTTCTTGTTTAAGATTTTTTATTTCTTCTTGTAAATCTTTTATAGTTATATTTTGATTAGAACTTTAAATCTTTTATAAATATCTTTCATATTTATGGGTTCCATTTGTTCTCGTACTTCCTCACTTTTTATGATTAAATGATTTAATTGTGATAAAAATTCATCTTTTAATGGTGAGTCTTCTAATTTATCTATGATAGATATCAAGGTGTTTGTCTGATCTTTATGGAACATATTTATATTTTTATCACTGATACAGTTTTCACAGCTACATAATCCTGGACGTAAATAATAATCTTCTTCACTTTCTTTTGAATATTCACTACTATTATCTGATTCTATTTGTTTTACTTCTATTTCACTCTCTTCTTCCTTTGATGTATTATCATTTTCTTTTGATTCTGAATTTATGAAAATATTTAATAAATTTTTCTTTAATTCTTCATCTTCTATCTGATTTATTTTCTCTTAACTACTTTACAACTATTTGCATAATGACCTGGTCTACCACACTTCCAACAAACATTATCTTTTTTCTTGAGTTTTTTATATTTGGGTTTTCTATGTGGTTTACTTTCTTGTGGTGCTTTATTATATTTTTTAGTATATGGTTTTCGATATATTCTCCTTTCTGTTTTATTTTGTTTCTTAATGATTTTCTTTTTCTTAGTACTAGGGGCTCTAATAGGTTCCATACCATATTGATGACAGAATGTTCCTAGTTCTTTTTTATTTATCATACTTTCTTTTCTAAGTTTATTTTGTAATTTGAAGTCAGTACATAATTGTATTCCAGTATCTATTACTATATTATGTATTTGGCTATAAGTTAAGAAATCATATTGTATAGGTTTACCATAATGTTGTTCTAAGTTTAATTTAACTTTTTCTGCAAATAATTTAGGTAAGTCGGCAAGGAATCTTTCTTTCCAAAATCCAGCATACCAATCTTCTCTCAAAGTTACTTTTGATAAAAATGTACCTTTATACCACTTATAATCTGACATGGTTGGACAATACAAATTTGCTAATTGATTTGTTGATCTTTCTTTAAATATATTGGGTTCTCCTACAAAGTTTTGTATTATAGAATAAATTAATGTTGCTACTGCATCTTCTTGATTTGTTTCATTTTTGACACTATTAATTATTGTTAATTTATCATGTTTCATGAATAAATTATCCCACCAGCCTTTCAATTGACCAGTGAATCATTGTATTATGGCTATAGCGGCAGACTTGTCACTACATCCTTTTGTTTTATGGGCAGTAGCTGCCATTGTCATTTGACATGTTAAATCTAATATAGCCTGTTCACTTAGGCCATCTAAATTCCATTATGTTATTTCGTTTCCTGAAAATGAGTTTTGAACTAATTCTCCCCTTTCTTCGAATTGTACATCCGCAGGGGTAGGTCTATTGTAATAATTTCTAAGTTTTGGATAAGTTTTTATTTTATTTAATTCTAATGTCTTAATGAAATTTTTATTTAATTCTTCTAGTTTCTTTTTAATTCATCTATCTTCATATCTGTATCACTTTTTAGTTTAAGGGCATCTAATTCTTTTTGTGGGACATTAAATAATTTATATATTGGTTTTACAGGTCTTGAGCTACTGGGAACCTCTTTATGATATGATGAGGAGGTGGAGTTTTCCATTCTAGTTAATTGTTTTGTCATAATAGTTAAAACTGCATTAGAATAATTAATTTGTGAATGTAATTTTTTAATATCTTTTGTTTCTACTTGTTGGTCTTCTATCCTAATGTCTTTATATGGACTAGCTTCTATTTCTCAGTCTGTTGAAGGTTGTAATTTTATTGCTTGTAATAGAGGATATTCTGATTCTATGATTTCATTATTCATAGTTGTCCATGTACTAGTTACCTTTTCTAATGGATATATTTCTTTATTACTGATGGATATTCTAAATTATGTTCTTCACTATAATTTTTAAACCAATCAAAGAAATATAAATTTATCTCATTCTCAATCATGTAATTATAAAATTCTGTTCTAAAGTCTTTTGTTTCTTTTTTAGAGTAAGTCTTAAAATACCAATCCCTTTTATCTTTATTATATTCTGCTCCAAAATCTTCTCTTATCCAATTTTTATCTATTTTCGAAGGGTTCTTCTCTATTTAATGTGCTTAATCTTTGTGATGTTGTAGGAGAGTATTGAGAAGATTCAGATTTTTTAGATTTTGTGTATAATGGTTTACTAACTATGGGAGTAATATTATCTAATCCTCTTAAATCCAAATTTATAGTGGAATTATCTACAGAATGCCTGGATGGTTGGCCTTTATGAATTATTTGTGGCTCTCTTATCGTTAAAGATGATGATCTATTCATTCTTAATCTTATATATGTACCATCTTGAACTATTTCTCTTATTTGAGTATTATATACTTTTGGTTCGTCTATAATATCTTCTAATATCCATTCCTCTAGGATTCTTCTTACTACCTCTTCATGACTTAATCTTTTTGGAGTTTGTACTGATGATTTTCTAAGATTTGCTTCTACTAATATGGTTTCATCTTTGGGTAAAGATCTTAATGCTTTATAATTATAATCTATTTTGGTAACCTTATAATAAATTCTATAAATAATCTGAATAGGTCCTGATAATTCATCTACTATGTCTTCTGGGGTTTGAACATATAACTTTATGGAGTTACTTGTTTTATCATTCCTTATGTTCACAGAGAAATTAGGATAATAGTTAAAGAATGTTGGACCATCATGAAGGTTACTTTCTAATATAGCTATTATGGACTCATTAAACTTTTTGAGTCTTATATCTCTTAACATTATTAATATGGGACTGTTTATGCCTAACCTGTAATTTGGTTTTGCTGCAACTTGTATTAATCCTAAATGAATAAAATTATATCCATGTTTAATATGTTGATCTAATAAGGATTGTTCTAATATGATAATGACTTTATTGTTTTTTGTTCCTGGATAACTATATTCTACTATATGTACTTGATCTTGATTAGAAGACCAAAATTTATGTTGTTTATAAACTTCACATTTTTTAACTATAGGTATTGACCAATTATGTAATGAGTTTTCTATTTTTACAATTTGTAATTATTTTTCTTTATTATCTTTTGTGTTTGAAGAAGAAGAAGCTTCTTGTTGCGGAGTTCTAATCATTATTTGTTTATTTTATGTTTCTTAATCCTAAATCACTTAAAGTTCTAAGAAAATTTGGCATTCTTACTCTTTCTTTGGCTCTCATGCTACAGGACCACTGCTGACCAACAGTCTTACTACCTCTCACTCAGGCTTTACTGTCGGGACCACAGCTGACCAACATAAAAACGCCTTTCAGTGCTACCCTAGAAACCACTGAAAGAGCTAAGAACAACAAAGGTTCTTATTACCCTAGGTGATGTAGTCTTAAGGTTCAAAGTTTCAAGAAATAATAATGACAACTTTAGCAACATAGCTGCTTAATCTTCTAAGCAACACAATGACTTAGTTTATCTAATTGTTTTTCTAATTCTTTTATGAGAGCCTGAATAAATGATGTTAAAAATGAGTATTTTCTTGGGTTAGTAATTCTTTCTTCTGATGTTTTATATCTCTTTAATCTCTTCTTATTTCCTCTAATAAGCCTTATGAGATTAATATTTGGATACGGGCTTAGGTGTTTTAAAGTTGTTGAATAATGTCTATTAGATTGTACGTGATAAAGAATAATTTTGGTTTTAGGCATGATTTAGGCTATACATTGGTTTAGTCTTCTTAATGTTTTCCTTAGTAATCTAATGACTAGTTTATAGTATTCTATTTTCTTATAATATCTTTGAGGATTTGTTATCTTTTCTATAGAGGTATAGTATCTTTCTAATGTATTCCTATATTTGATAAGAAGGATGGAAGCATTCCTAGCTGGGTGAGGATGCCTCTTTTTAAGTCTTAATGTAACTATCTGTCCTATGACTGGGTTATAGTCAGTGATTTTCCTAGTAGTAGATATGCGAGTTTTTTGGTAAGTGAGGGAGAGGAGTAGTTGTTTCATGTGTTTGACTTGTAGGTATTTAAGCTTGGGAGACTCGATGATATGGTGCAGAAGCGTGCAGGAAAGGAACTTTAATCCGAAAGGGGCAAGTCATACAGTATTGATATTTAGTTGTATTGTATTTTTGTTAGAATGAAGATGCTCATTGTTTGTTACCCTTGTATTCATAGTTGGGGGTATAAATTGTTTGTAGATTGGAATATTATTCTCATGTTGTTCTAATGGCTGCCTAAGACAGGTATATTGTATAAAGGTTGGTGTACTCCTAAAGTACGTTTATTATTTAATTTATTTTTTACTGTTAAAAAAAAAATAGAAAGACAAAGGATGAGACAATACTATAACCATCTCACTAGGAAGGAAGTGGAGAGAAGGGTAGGAAAAGAAAAAGATGATGTATTTAATAAGGTGCAAGGTGAATTTAAGTTTCACCAAATATTAGAGGTAATGCGTCTATAATGTATAATCTTGTTTAGAAATTTTATTTCAACCAAGTATCTCCTTAATGGTGATGTCACGTTAGTGATAGTTGATATTTGAAATAATGTGTTACGTTAACAAACTAAATCATTCATGTGAAAAAAAAAGACTAACATGAATTAGAAATTGTATTTTTAGGATTAACTTTTAATTTCACATTTAGGAAATAAAATAAATTTTTAAACAGATTCAAACCAAAAAGAAATTCTCCTATAGGAAACTTAGTTTAGATATAAAAGTTTCAAAGTAATCCTTTATATAAAATATGATAGGAATGCCAAAAATTTGTTTAATATGTTACAATAAAATGCTTTGCTATAAATATTTTTTTTTTCATTTTTATATTAACTATAGAAATATGCAATTAGGATGCACAAATCATTTTATTTAATCTAATTTTTATAAAATTAAATTAAACTTAAAAGTTCACTTTTTTAAATGATTTTAAATATAAAATCTTTAAATATGTTTAAGCTTCGCTGTCAACAAATAGACATATACCGAGTTTAAGCAGTAAACTAAATAAACACCTCATTCAAATTTGTTTAAAGAAGTTGTTTTTATTTATTTATTTCTCTATCTAAACAACACGTGTCACATCTTATATATCTTTATGAAATTGGAACAAAGACAGAACTTCCTTTTTGTTTGTTTGTGCTTGGCAATATATCGGTAAACAACTTTCATTGGATGGACACTGTCCCAAAGAAACATACTTTGAAGTATCTGCATCCAAGATCGTATAGTTCCTAAAATTTTTTCACAAAGTACATGCATGTGTTATTTTAGGTTAAAAATCGCAAGTTATATGATATATTAAACAGTAAATTTAAACATAATTTATCTTTACAAAATGAGAATGGTGCATTCCTCCTCTGGATTGCTTAAGAGAGGTTAGATAGAATGTGGATAATGTGGTTAGTAGATAATGTGGATAAATATCTTTGAGGATTTGTTATCTTTTCTATAGAGGTATAGTATCTTTCTAATGTATTCCTATATTTGATAGGTATAGTATCTTTCTAATGTATTCCTATATTTGATAAGAAGAATGGAAGCATTCCTAGTTGGGTGAGGATGCCTCTTTTTGAGTCTTAGTGTAACTATATGTCCTATGACTGGGTTATAGTAATATAGAACAAACTTATTAGTTAATCCAAAAATTAGGGATGGTTTTGCTTTATATTCATAGCTCTACTTTCTCAGAAAAACCAAATATAAAAAACTGGTTTATGATGATAGAATGTGGATAATGTGGTTAGTTGATGGAGTTTGGGTGCAGGTAAGGGTAGGGTCTCTACTGCAGAATTCTGTCTCTTTTGCAGGTTTACACTTATGTACACATCAAGAGGAGGGTGTTTGGACTAACATGGGAGCATCTCTACTCTTTTCTACATCTCTACTCTTTTCTATGAACCAAGTTCGGCAACCTTTTCTCTTAGCGGGTGCCTTACAATCTAGTGGAGATTAATTGCTTCTGTATTTTGCTCGTGACTAGTTTCGCTACTCTATTGTATTTGTTTGACTTAAATGTATGTGTTTAGTTGGCACCTACATTCTTCTTGTTTTTGTAGTAGTGTGTTATTTTAACAGTTAGTTGCAGGGAATTCTTGTATATAGAAATATAGGTGTTGTTAAGATTTTTTTTATCTGTTTTGTAATAGGGTTGGAACACCCTTTTAAATGCTTAATTAATTTTATTTTTCGTTGTTAAAAAAAAAATCTTTATAAAATCGATTTATAAAGTGAGAATTACTTTTACTTATATATTATAAGTATAATTTATTATTATAAAACTGATTTATAAAATGAGAATTATTTATATGAGATCTTTATCGTGATATTAAAAAATTTAGGATAAATAACTCTTTTTTACCTTGATGAATATTTGAAGCCTATTCTGCACGTAAACTTGGTATCCATCAATGTTGAACTCCAATTTTCTAGTGGAAAAGTCGTAAAAATTGAGGAGAAAGTCATTGGTTCCTCCACTGATAATAACAAGAGAATCTCTAAGTAAACTTTGAAGTATTCAATTTGTTGGGACACTGCTATGGCACCTGTTAAAGCAGTGGTCAAATCATCAAAACCTGAGCCCCCATATGCAAAGCTAACACCTTTAAGAAGATCTTGATCTGATAGGTTTGGATGAAGGAAAGGAGGAACAGTGTCTTTGAGGTTCAACACTGAGGCAATGAAGTCAGGAACTAGTTTTCCATTGGAAAACCTATCAATAGGCACATGACCTGGGAAATCCTTACCATAAGGAAAATAGTTTCCCTTAGCCAAAGTTTTGATGTAATTGTTGGTGCCTGTGTCTACTGTTGAATCCCCAAAGACTAGAATGGATGAGAACTTGGGCCTTATCAAGTCATTGCCAAAGCTTGCAACAACAAAACTTGTGCTTTGTTATGTGGTAAGCCATTACTGTAACTTCTTATGTGGTAAGATAAGACATCGTTAGTTACCATATTATTATATATAGTGAATGTGTGAAGAAACTTATTAATTAGTTTGGACTATAAATTTGTGTATTGCATGTGATCTAAATCCAAGAAACCAAAACGTGAGAATGATGCCAAGATAGCTATTTTAGGTAATCGATCAGTGAAATTTCCTGGATTGAGCTAAGTTTTTGAATAGACACCGTGGAGAGTTTCTCTAAAAAATTATCCATAAATTTAAATTATCTTTTAGTGTTTTTCTACTGAGAAAAAAACAAAATAATATACTAAAAGTTTTGAACTTTTCATGGATGAAAGAGGAAAAGGTTGGTGGTGTGAGGAACCTCGGTAAAGATAATTATATGGTTGGTGAAAAATTCAATAAAGTACAATATTTTGTAAGATATTTGAAGAAATCTATTATTTAATATTTTTATTCTAAATCTAAAATTGAATGGTTGAAAGAATGTTAAACCCTTAAAGTAATATAGAAAACTGAAACAAAAGGAGGCATGAAAATTCAAATTTTGCTTTTCTCGTTTTTGTGCTACACAAGTCAAATATTGCCCTTCGATTGCCACTTTTGCAGTTGAAAGTTCGGTGACAATCACGGATGACTTAAGAAACGCTAACCAATCTTTTCGCTTATGATTTTGTGTTGTTTTGAAAATAAGAAAGCATTTGCTTGAACGTATTACTAAGACAATTTTATTTTAACCAAGAAAGCTAGTTTCCCACCTTTCTCACTGGAAATATTTCTTTTAGAAAACTTGTTTAAGAAAATCATTCCCAGAAAACCCTCTTTCCTAAATTTAGAAAGTTATGTTTCTCAACTTGATATTCCTGAGAAAATAAAACTCATTGCTTCCCTCATATGGCTTATTCGAAATGAGTGATTATGCAAATAACTCATTGTTGCATATCATAAGCAAAAAGTAATTGTCTAGAAAAAGAATTACATAACTGCAGAAGCCACCATTAGTTTTTCTTGTTGCTTTTGTACATCATGGCCTCTTAGCAGCAACTCACCTGTGAGGAGCAGATGTATGTGGCTTAGGGTTCGTCACCGGATCGACGTTTACCGGTGCACCAGGTACAACTGCACCAGTAACCGGGGCCCTGACACCGTATGTCATGTGCAGGTGCAGGAAGGTTCACTGGGGTGCCAACAGCAGATACCAAGGGTCCTCCTACAGGTTGTCCAATGGTAGGAGCAGCTTCTATTCCAACTCCTGGCACCCCAGTTGAGGCTGGGGTGGCTTGTTCGGTTGCTTTTGCAGTAGAGTTGGCGGCGGAGCCATTGGTCTGACCGGTAATAGGTCCTTGTGAAGCTAAAACATGACCATGGTTAACGCCGGTGATATCATGTAAGCTGGGTCGCCTTCTATCTTTGTTCATTGAGTTTAATCGAATGAAGTGCTTTTGGGCATGGCTTGCAATTTGTTGAGGTGTTCTTGTCACCAGACAGTTTCTTGATATGTTTTGCCAGGCACCTTTCCCATACATAGCCAAGCCCCGAAGAAATAACCTGTTCAAACAATTTGAATCATTACAACAGAATAAAGCTTAGTAAATATATCTGAGAACAAAAAGAAAGAGAACCATTCAAACACAAGATCCATAAACACGGATGCAATCACTGATCCTCATATTACAAGTGCAGGTTTTTGGTACAATGGTGATGTTTTCTATTGACTAAAAAATATTTGGATGGTGGATCAGAGTTTTTGGTAGTAGTAGGAAACCAGGTTAGCACATTCATGTGGAATTATTATTAGATGTCATGCATAAATTTGACACGGATCAGAATCTATCATTAAATTGTGATAAACAATAAGAATATTATTAAATAGGATTTTCCAAAAGTACATAACAAATAATGAACTTGCCTGTGTTCATGTTCTGTCCAAGCAATATACCTCCGTCTTTCTTGAAGTGTTCTTGAAGCCTTAGTAAGTCCCTTGTAATTCCCAAGACCGCTGCCCTTTTTACCAGCTCCTTCCCCACTAGCATGGCTTGTTGAGCCCTCCGAAGAAGAATTATAAGATGGTAAAGGCACACAACCAGATTCAGTCTGGCTAATATCTTCTTCCTCCAAGGATTCATAATACTGTTTGATTTCTTCTGTGGTCTTCCCTGGCACGTCAGCAGCTATCTTCTCCGATCGATCCGAAGCAACTTCCGTGCTTTCTTTTTCGGTGCTTTCTTTTTCAGCGCTTTCTTTTTCAGTGTCCACAAAAGGCAGATTTAAATCTGGAATCTTCTTTACCCTCATGGTTAGAATGTCGTGTTTCCTACAAATTACACCAAAGCATATTAACAGGATGTGAAATTGTTAACCTTGAAAGAATAATAACTTTTCTATTTTCAGCAAGAATGTATTAAAGAATCCTAATCTTTTAAGAAAAAAAAAAAAGTTAAAATTATTGATCAAGATAGACTCTGTTACAGGTAAAATTTGATAGTAGAAAGAGAGTGATAAGAAGAAAAAGTAAATAAAGAAAAGAAGCGATAAATGTAAATACACCCAATATTACAGGTAAGCTTAGATATGTTAGAAAAAGTGATTGAAACAAAAAGAAAACAAAGAAAAGAGGAAAAAGATAGAATATAAGACTGTACTGGTGTTTTGGTTCAGGGTTTAGTTAAGAACTAAGAACAATCAGTGGCCACCTTCTTGGAGAGCTTTTTCTTCTTTTTCGTATCTCTTCCCCTCTGTCACTTGATCACTGAATGAGAATGAGTGATGGCATGATTTGACTTGTACAGTGACTATATATAACCTTGAACTGAATAACTTTAACTCATTGCAGTAATTCCAACTGTTATAATCGTAGCAGTGGTCTTGCATGTTGCTTGCCATGCACATGCACTCGTACTTACACAATAGCACGTGGGTTTTTTCAGTTCAATTTCATATTTCCATTAAAACAGTTTCTTCTTATTTAAGAAGTGACATATTTAGACTCTGCTCCATATTTATAATTTTTTTTCTCCTTTCTATTTATCAAAGTTATGTCCAATACATAGTTTATATTTTGGAAGTCTTGTTTTTGAGTAAATCTCATCCTTGTACACCATTTTCAAGATTTCTTTTATAATCTTTTTTCTAATAAAAGATTACTATGAGATTTACATTTTGATCATTTTTATTTACACTTTAATATAAGTATAAGTATGTATTTATAATGAAAAATAAAATTGTATTTTTATGACCGATGGTCTTATTTTTTATTTTGAAACTCATGCTAGACACAAAACTATGATATAGAATTTCTTAGAAAAGAAAGAAGAAAATAAGAAAATAAGGTCATAGAGGTTATACCAAAGGAAAGAAATAAAGCAAATTTTTAAATCACCTTCTAAGAAAGTCGAAAAGAAGAAATTAAACTAAACCAAACTTTAAACCCTAACTTTAAACTCTAAACAAACTAAAAAGCAAAAGGTTATAAAAATACCATTTTAACACAAATAATATAGAAATTAAAGGAAAACAACCTTTCACAACTAGAAATAAAAAAAAATAAATCAAAGAAAGCAAAAAAGGGAAATGGAGCACAAAACAAATTAGCAAACAAGGGCGTCGTTAGGATCCTATAGTTAAATTATTAAATTAATATTAGTCCTCCAATATGCATCCTTTATAGATTTCCTTCATAGACCAACCTAAACACAATTTAATGTCAGTATTTTTTTTCTTATTTGTGTATGATTTTTGCTAATGGTAGGAGCAGCATATATTCCAACTCCTGGCACCCCAGTTGAGGCTGGGGTGGCTAGTCTGGCTGGTAATAGGTCCTTGTGGAGCTAAAACATCACCATTGTTAACGCTGGTGATATCATGTATGCTGGATCGCCTTCTATCTTTGTTCATTGAGTTAATCGGATGAAATACTTTTGGGCATGGCATGCAACTTGTGTAGGTGTTCTTGTCACCACAAAGTTTCTTCATATGCTTCGCTAGTCTCCTTTCCCATACTTATCCAAGCCGAGAAGAAATAAGATGTTCAAACAATTTGAATCATTATAATGTTGAATTAATTATTTGGTAGACATAGTAATTTTTCTAGATTAACTTATTTGTCAAAATATTATATAACCAGGTTATTATTTATTTTATTGTTATTATCTATTTAGTTACATAAAATTTTTATATTGTGTGAATATTTATTGAGTCAGCTAATAATAGGTGAACTGAGCCTATTATTAATTAATAATATAAAAAAGAGTTGACATTTTTATTCTACTCTAATAAAGAATAAGAAGACAGTTCACATAGCCTTTGAAGCAGCTTGTACACACTCTTCTCTCTTATTCTTTGTAGAGACCATTGATTAGCTCAGAGTCAGTTTTTATTCTACACTAATAAAGAATAAAGAAGACAGTTCTTTGTATATGTTTCTGGCCTTGAGAGCAATTTGTATACACTCTTCTTTCTTATTCTTTGCAGAGACCATTGATCAGGAAATGACTATTAAAGTTTTTCGTTTATTCCAAGATCTGATTCTTCTTATCTTCATATAATTTGATGTACTCCTATATTATAATAATACTAAACTGAAAACCTTAATTAAATTATTTCTTTCAATTGGTATCAGAGCCAGATTTAGTTTTGATAGTGGCGGTGGGATTTTCTGTTAAATTTGTATCTGTTTGAATTAGTAAATATGTCATGATTTATTCTAGTTACATGTAAAATTTTCATACGAAAATTATATGAATGGGTCATGACTTTTGTGGTTGCTATTGGCTGTGATTAATGAATGTCATTGAACCAGTTTTGATTTTCGATATGTAATCTAGGGTTTGAATTCGAAAAGGAAAATAAAATTTGTCTAATATTTGAGGTGATCTGCGGTGAAGTTTTTGTGAATATCATCATGAATTCGGCTTGGAAGATGCGGTTCTTTGTTGCTGTCTAGTTGTGTTTAGCTTCCAACGATTTCAATTTTTTTTTATTTTTATTTTTTGTATATGAACTGTTTTCAAATGTCGTTGTATAAAATTGAATTATTATTAATTGCGAAGCGATAATGGAGTTTATTGATGAGGATGTTCAACCCAAACTAAGGAATTTATCTGACCAACTCCTTCTCTTCCCATGTTCTTTCTGATTTTGCTATTGATTATTAGATACTAGGCAATTCATATATTCTAAATTAGATTTTGTCCCATTATTATTATTATTATTATTATTATTATTATTATTATTATTATTTTATTTAAAAGTTAAAATAAGTAGTTTAGTGGTAAGAATTCCACGTTGTGGCCGTGGAGACATCGGCTCAATAAAAAAAAAAAGAAAAAAAAAAACTTGGTTGTGATTTCGTGGAATTCAATTTTTAATAAAAGTGAAATCTTTGATTGCGAGCACTGCAGCCAATTGTGTGAAGCTAAAGCGAGCGAAATCCAAACAAACTGGATCCTTTGTTTGAATTTGTAGGTGTATGTATATATGTACGTATGGAAGTGCATACATTTCTCAAGTTTATCGTAGGTTTAATTTGTACCAGCAATTCGTGATGCATTGGTTTTGCTATGAATCCTTATCTTCAGTTAAATCTTGCATCCTTTCGTAATATTTAAGATGCCTAAATTGTATTTAAGAATTGGAGGGATATTAGTGTATTGTGTCACCCTATACCATTACATGTGTTAGTGATATTAATATGGGATTATTCCCTTGTATGGAAACTTGTGGCGTATTATATTATTTCTGCAATGTGAAACGACAACTTTTATTAGAGAACATTATCAACAATATTGTATAAAAGCAATGACGAACATGAAAATGATAACTTGCATCGCTTTCTATTTTGCTGGCTGCATTCAACGGTTGTGTGCATCGCTTATCACCATCTATTTAGTTGCTGAAGTTTTAAAGCTACATTGGTCTCACGGCATGATAAATCCAATAATTTGATTTGAGATTTTATCTTGTTACCATCGCAGCATGGGATATTTTCAAGTAATCTTTTCTACAAAATATACACCAAATACCAACTTAAGAAAATGACATGCCAATACGATTTGAACTTGAAAGCACATGCAAATCAACAAATAGGGAAGAGATGACATGATTAAGTGTGGATAAAAATCCATAAAATTCAGGAACAATTTTTTGTTGACTCCCATCTGATTGATGCAAAACCGTCATGGCCATATTTGTTTTTGATGATTTGTTCTTAATATTGTCTTATTTCGTTGACTTAGAATATGGCACGAGACTTGTGACTCTTCATGTAAGAAGGACATTCGAGTAATAGTCAAAATGTCACGATTTGTGGGTTCTTTGAATTTAGCAGCATTTGTCTGCATTTCTGTTTTGTAGAATTAAGGATTGTAATGAAATTGCAATTTTTTTTTACAATCGCATATTAAAATCTTGGATTTAAAATTTAGGTCAGATTCATCCTAAAAGGATATATGATTCAAGAAGACAATTGTTGGAGTTTAGCCTTGATTGCAATAAAACTCCGAGAAGGAGTTGTTTTGCTAGGATTTGCTATTGAGAGCTTATGATTTTGAGATCTTCAATTATTTTGGTGTGTTTGATTCGGATTGGTTATTCATTTTTGGGTATTGACTATTTAATTATTATTATAGCGATAAAATACATGTTTGGGCACTTTACGAAATCACAATACCACAAGTTCCCAATTTTGTTGAAACTTTTGTGATTTTTAATTTTAAGGCTCGATCGTGAATTGTAATTATTAATATTCATGTGTAATATTTTAATGAAAATTTATAACATAAATTTATTTTGATAATATTAGTGGATATTTTTTTATGATCGAATACTTATCTTTGCGGGACGGATTATGATAAAATATGAATTTTGTGAATTGTGATAATATATCAATTTTGTGAATATTGATACTTATCTTACATAATTTTAATCTCACCTTCGTGAGACGAATTATGTTCAGTGCATTATTCTATTGTTGAACATTATTGTTCTTATTGTTGTATTAAGATTTATATTAATAATAAACTTACCCTTCGGTTTGTTTATTTTTTAACATAATTCTCGATGAATAGTTTATTATATTCTAAAGGTTTTCAGTATCCTCTCGATATTAACTTTAAGAATATGATATTGAAAGCTGAACAAACTATGTAGGTCAATTTGCTATATGATATTGAAAGCTGAACAAACTATGTAGGTCAATTTGCTATTATTGATACGTTCTATTCCAGCTTTGCTTATGCAAATAGTTTTTTTGATCAAGCTGAACGGAACTAATTATGAGGATTGTGTGAGAAGTTTTCTAAATCCCAGTGTCTTTATAATAATTATGAAATTGCACAAATTTCTTATGCTTCTGCTGTTGACACTTTTATGTATGTTTAAGTTTGCACACGTCTTGATATTGCTTTTGTTGTTAATGTGCTTGGACGATACTTGAGCATATTCTCACAGAGTTTATAATTGCAAATCCCTTAACTAAGGGATTGACTGTTAAAGTCTTCATTGAGCACGTAACGCGGGTATAATGAGGTCTTTTGATGTATTGGTTTAGTGGGGGTTTTCTTTTATGGATATGTACTTCCCTTTTGGACCTCGTTTATTGTATTGTCGTATCTATTGATATGTTTGACAATAATTATTTATTGTTGTGACGAC
>Ga0209489_100879_pt1 | contig 60103 bp, 20 predicted proteins | sample SiratrowhiteBW_FD_187527 | JGI IMG/M metagenome (GOLD analysis project Ga0209489, IMG submission 187527) | Root nodule microbial communities of legume samples collected from California, USA - Siratro white BW (SPAdes) (version 2) | ecosystem: Host-associated > Plants > Roots > Nodule | place... | reverse complement strand
AAAAAAAATATATATATATATATATATATATATATATATATATATATATATATATATATATATACACATACAAAGAAATAAATAAATACCCATACAATAGTGTAAAATTATTCGATTAAAATTACTAAAAAAATAAAAAAAGATAAAAGATAAAAATTAAAATAAAATAAATTTAGTACATTTTTATACTTTATAAAAATATATTTTTTGCCTTTAAAAATGCTAACTTTTAGTCACCGCATTTTTTTTTTAAATTAGTACATATAATTATTTAATAATGACTTCCTATGCGTCTAAACATTGTGAGAAAAAAATGTAACGTAAATGTATGCTATATAATAAATAAATAAATAAGAGTAATAACTGACATCAACTAAAATCAGCACATTTATTTTTATATAATGTGAAACGAGAAAAAAAAATTATAAATTTTCTTTATTACATTCGTAAAAGTGAATCAACACCATGTCTAATTAAATCCTAAGACATAATTGTAGTAAAAATATACTTTAAATTCAATCATACATATACTTTAATTAAAAAGAAATATGGTATAAATACAAGCGTCCATTAATCTTAGAACCCAGTGTCTAAGGTACGTATTTATAAAGTGGGATTGCTTTTTATAATGTCATATGTTGTTGTTTGAAACATGTATGCTTATGTGTTGGCTTCAATTATCCAAATGAACGTGAGGACATTTTTTGTTTGGCGATTATATTCCGCTAGTGGGTCTGGATTCCACTTAGAAAAACCAAACTTGTTTTTCTCCCATCAAATCCAATTGTAGGGTTGCTTCACGTCCAAAGCATACTGGGGTTAGAGACAAAGGGATAACCTAAAAGAATAAATGGAAGGAAGAAACAAACACACACAAATAACCACACACTGTTCACACGTGTCATTACAATTAGAATAACCCAGATTCTAAATTATTTGATTTGTTTCATTTGAGTAAACTTTAATTAGTGGCAAATGCTAACAAGTCCCTTAAGCTACTTGTTATAGAATTAAAAGACAAAACTTTTTGTTGTAATGCCTAATTATGTGATTTTTCTTAATATGCTCTAATATAATTTTTATACAAAAATATCTTTTTAACTATTTTACTAATCCTACCTTGATATATTCATTAGGGAGGCCCTTAATGTAGTCTTTGTTTTCTCCCACACATATAATCTTTATAAAATAATCACATTTCACACACAAATGGATACTTAATGTGAAAACATTTCTCAAAAAAAAAAAATCTATATACACTATCATTTAAAGTTTTTACGCATAAAATGTATATCACATGATAATTTAATATAAGTCATTCATAGTATCTCTCTTTTTCTGTCACTTGCTTCTTTACCTTCCCATTTTATTAGATTTTTTTTATCTTTTTTGACGAATAAAAATATTTCTAATTGATCAAAATTTATTTGAAACAAATTCTTTTTTCTCTAAAATATTTCTATTTTTATTCATTCACTTTATTTAGGAGCATTTCAAAGTTTCGTTATTTTCTTTTTAATTTAGAAATGCAAATCTCTCAACTAGTTCATATTTTAATTTGTGTTTTTATTGTTTTGATGATGCTTTACTAAATCTTAAGAAGTTTTAATGCATTCTTAACTCTCTTTTTAATTGAGACACAATCAGGTAAGAGAAACTATTTTTAAATTTAGTTACGAATTATAGAGTGTCACTGATATTGAATTGAATTTGACGAGATTTCTGATCTATTTGGATTGAATTGATGGATATTAAGTTTTCATTGGCTTTAAACATAATTTAGTTGGTATATACAGTGGAACAAAATTACGTTAGCTATAAAGTTCAAATTGTGTATTAAATGTGTGCATTTCAAACGTGCAAGAATGAGTAGAATGATTAGTTTGAAATATGTTCTGTGTGATTCTGCATAATTTGCTAACTCGTGAGATTTCAGCCAATGATTTCTTCTACACTTATTTCACTTAACATATGATGATCGGTCCAACTGCTGTTATCTCCTGGATTCAATTAATGTTGCCTTCTAAACTTTGTATGATTATCTTCTCTTCATAAGTATAAGTGTCCAACATATGTGTTTAGAATCAATATAAAAGTAGATGGTATTTAACTTTATAATCTTGTAACACATGAAACTAAAATATAGGCCCTGTTACTTATCTGACACAAATGCATGTCTCGCGGTTCATGCCACTCTCTCTGTCAGTTCTCATCATCATTCTATTATTTCTGCGTCTTCTGCTAGAATTTGTGATAGCTTCAACTCCTAATAGTGTGTGTTTATGTTCGTAACATTGCATTAGTTCTGTTTACTTAGGTTGTGAAAAAAGTTTTGCCTTAGTTCATTTCATCAAATTGTAGTTGATACATTATATATCTACATATACTGGGTGGATTGCTTTGTCAAAATATAAATATGTGATCAGATAAATCTGTTATGATTTGACTCTAAAATAAGATAAAGGGATATTTGTTGTGCAGTAAAGATATTGTCCATTTTAGTATATTTTTGAGACATTTGGATTAGTTAATATTACCTCAGAAGTTTTCTTACAGATTAATTTTTTTACAAGGATAACTATTTCCAAACAGGCCAATTGGTTAATTTTTAGTAAGAAATTTTTATGGTTGTTTTAGTTTGATCTCGATTTTACAACTCAAAACTCTGTTGTAAGTCTGAAAAGGATTTGTAGAAAAGACAAAATTATTATGGAGAGTCTGATCTGCTACAGATAAAGAGTAATTCACCTTGTGAATGAAATTATTGAATGCATCATATTAGTTGTCTCTGTTATCGGTTAGTGAGCCCTTCAATCCACAATTAACCCTTTCATTAATTTCCCATCCTCAAAAGTTGGATCAATTTCCTTAACTTTTAACAATTACAGTATCATTTTTTGATAATTTTTTATTTCTACTGCAGAACAAAATTACCCTTCTAAATTAATACGGTTTTCCCCCTTATATTCTCTAATGTCTTACTATTTTACAAGTAACAAAATAGCACTTTATTTGAATTATACGTGCTTTCTCGTACATAATATAAGCCACTTCATCATCATCATCCTATAAAAGTGAAGAGGTGTAGTATTTAAGTAGTGTTTGGATAAGATTTGCTAATAGCAAACAATTTTTTCAAAAGAACCAAATATGATCCAGCAAGAGAAGCCACTGATGACAGTGGGATTATAAAAGTAACGTAAGCTGAGAATCTTCCAAAAAGAAAACTAGCACTTCTTTACAACAAAATTTGATAGTCCTCCAATTTGTGGCTATTTTTGGCCTATGATGAGTTCTTTCACCTCATTGAAGCTATAACTTAAGGCCACAGCATTGCTTTGTGACTTTATTTTTTACCAATTATTCCCTGGGAGACCATGGTGCTTCTCTGATTCACCAACTACTATTAGAAGTTTTGAAATAAAAAAATTGAACTAAAGAACAAGCACTTAATTATACATAGGAGGGTCCAACTATTGAACGGCGATGATTGAAGGTAGGTAGGTAGTATAAGCATGCAGCTCCACCAGAGTTAGCAGAGTAAAATATATTTTACAAAATAAGGTATTGTTTGGAGCACAATCTGAAACAACCCGTCATCTCAACAAGAATAATTTGACGATCACACACAAACAGAAAGAGAGGGGCTCACGGGCAGCACCAAACAAACAACAACAATTACAACAAAAGTAAAAGAGGCCAAACATTAAAAAAAAATCAAACAACATTTTTATAGGCAAAAAGTGCAACCTGTCTTGTGGTTTGGATTGCCCATCTCACCCTCTCTCTCTCCTTAGATGTCAGTAGAAGCACCCGTGACCTATCTCTCTGTCATCGATTCTCTGGTTCAGCTTCACTTTCTAGTGCCACCTATAAACAACTACTGTTAACTTGTATATAAACCGTGAAACAACCCAATTCACACACCACTTCTACTTCCAAACCACATTCCCCTCCTTACTATTATTTTCCTCACATTCACATTCTCTCTGAGAATGTCAATTTTTCATTCCCTTTTCTATGGTTTAGTGGTAGTTACTATTCTTCTGCAGAATCCCAGTGCAACACAATGCCATACCAAGGGAATTAGACCGAGGCCTGGGAATGCTTTATCTACCAATATGACCAGAGTCCAATTTTCTGAAGAACAGTTCATGAAATGGGTGAGATTTGTGGGCGGCCTCAAACATTCTGTCTTTAAGACAGCCAAGAATAAGCTTTTTCCTTCTCACACTTTGCACGTTTCTAAGAAGCCAAGCAAAGGAGGTTTTTCATCAATTCAAGCAGCCATTGATTCCCTTCCATTCATCAATGTAGTGAGAGTGGTAATTAAGGTCCATGCAGGGGTTTACACGTAAGTACTTGTTATATTTCTAGTCACTCCACTTCAATTCTACCACATTCAAGTCTTTTTGCCATGTGATGTTTGTTTATGATCTTTGTTCATGTGAGACATGGGGTTTGGTGTTTGTCCTGTACACGTTCAATATTATTATTTTTTTTATTATTATCATATTCTTATTATTATTATTATTACATGTTGCTTTTGTTTTTAAGTGATTTGGTACATAGGGAAGTGATAGTAACTTGGGTGTCTTTTTCCTTTTGATTCAAATGCCCTGAGGATTGGTCTTTGACTACAGGAGACATTGCACCGAATGAACTGTCCTTTCTTTCAGACTTGTCCTCCTTTTATTTTATTCTTTGTTTCACAAGTTGCAAGTTTTCTTCTATGTTCGTTGCTCAACAAATTTTGATTCGCATTTAACTGAAAATCTCTTATTTGCCACTTTTTTTTTCGTTGAATTATACAGGGAGAAAGTTAACATTCCTCCTTTGAAATCCTTCATAACAATACAAGGAGCTGGAGCGGATAACACCATTGTTCAATGGGGTGACACTGCTCAGAGCCAGCCATTAGGAACCTATGGCTCTGCAACTTTTGCAGTGAATTCACCTTTTTTCATAGCCAAGAATATCACATTCAAAGTAAGTAACAAGTTCCATTCCTCTGCTTCAATATAAATCTTGCTCTGTCTGTGTTTCTACAACAAAATGTTGTTGAATGGCTTTCAGAACACTGCCCCAATTCCACGACCAGGAGCAGTAGGAAAGCAAGCGGTGGCATTAAGAATTTCAGCAGACAATGCAATATTCCTAGGCTGCAAATTCTTGGGAGCACAGGACACACTCTATGATCAACTGGGTAGGCATTACTACAAGGATTGTTATATCGAAGGCTCTGTTGATTTCATCTTTGGAAACGCTCTCTCTCTTTTTGAGGTTAGATTTTCTCTCCAAAATTTTACAGCTGTGATCTTGAATCAGTGCTGTTAAACAACCATAGGATTTTGTACTACAGTCTTAATATGAATTTAATTTAAGCAGCATCAGTATAACGTAACAATTTTGTATTATATTATTCAATAAATTAACCACTAAGTTGTTTGTCATCTCTGTCTTATACGTTCCATTTGATGTTATTTTGAAATGAAAGGAAAATTTAAATAATGTTTGTATTAAAAATTATAGACATGGGGTACCCTGAGCATTGACTTCCTCAGTGATTTGTCCTGAGAAGCATGGTCTGGTTTGGTAAGATATTGCAGTTGTGTTCTGATTAGATTACATTACATTGGAAACAATTGGTAGGGATGTCACGTGCATGCCATAGCACAAGTTACAGGGGCCCTAACAGCCCAGGGAAGGAGCAGCTTATTACAAGACACGGGATTCTCGTTTGTTCACTGTAAGGTCACGGGCTCAGGAGCACTTTACCTTGGAAGAGCTTGGGGTCCCTTTTCTCGCGTTGTCTTTGCTTACACTTACATGGACAACATCATCATTCCCAAAGGATGGTATAACTGGGGTGACCCTAACCGTGAAATGTAAGTACTTTAAAACATTTCCTCCATGAAAGCAATGAAATTTCATTGCATAACTTAATTAGTATGACTTATTTTTGTTTAATGTTTTATAAAAACATGCACATTGCCTAAAGAGAGTAAAAATAAAGTGTTTTTTTTTCAATGGGTTAAGAGTATTTCACCAAAGTTATCTCTCTCAGCAACGAAAGTGCAGTGCGTTGCCTATGTTTTGAATACCTTTTGCAATAGTAGGGCCACAAAGTGTTTGTCGTTTTGCCTTTTATGCGGAGAAGTTTGCACTTTACAAAGTCACATACAGCCCCAGGAATTCTCAATGCTTTTATGCTGAGTCACAAGCAAACGCACTAAGTAAGCCTCTATGATCAGTCTCCACCTCTCCATGTTAACATATCAGAATAATGAACGACCATGACAGAATAAGGGCGTTATTGGGTATACCTAGTTAGAGTATTGTGCCACCAGGAATAGGAGTGACCGAACATTTGTGGTGGAAGTCTACGTGTTGGTTCATGCACCTTCCAATACACAAAACGCTAGAAATATGACCTTTCTCAAGAATAAGAAATTAGTAGCACTTTTATGAGAAAAAGGGTAGGTAATATAGGTAGATTCCTACCCCCAAACCACATACAACGCAACTATATTTGCTTACATAGATAAGGCACAGCAGTGTGCGCTTAAGGTCAGAAAAGAGAATGGTACCTTAGCCACCTAATACAGTTTTTTCTACTATAGGTGAGTTGAGTGATGTTTATCAGTTGATTCAATTTGTATAATCGCACAGCTTGATCTATGTTATGTTGTTACTTTGCATGTGAGTGCGTTTTTAATTTGATTTTGGTTTGGTTTGGGTCCACTAGGACTGTATTCTATGGACAGTACAAATGCGCAGGACCAGGAGCAAGTTACGCGGGGAGAGTATCATGGTCAAGGGAGCTCACTGATGAGGAAGCTAAGCCATTTATTTCCCTTAGCTATATTGATGGCTCTGAATGGATCAATCTTTCTTTTTGATTCAATTATATTTATCTCATTACACAATTTTATTTTTGTGTATAAATATAAATTATTACACTTTCATAGTGCCTTTCACCTTTCCCACTTTTTGCTGTTCACAGAATCACAACTCGTCTCTCATTATTAGCTGCTTTACATTTCTTCTATCACATATTTCAGAATAATATCATAAAACTCTTTAAGAAAAACATGCCATAAAGTTAAAACAACAACGTTTTATGATAAATAAATGTTGGATGGTACAATGCATCTGAAATAATAAACCATGGTAGTTCTTGAAAGTGTGAATTCAGATATTAGTCGTGGAAAGTAGAAAAATGATAACAGTGTGAATGAAATAGCAGATCTTTTGATGAAATTAGTTCAATCATGACGTCATTAAGATGGAAGATTAGTTCATATGATAAGTTTCAGTGATGTACCTGCTGCCTTGCCATTAACATATGTTCTAAAAAAAAATTCTTTTGTATTCAATGTTGGTAGTGAATTAATGGATTAATGCGATTTAGACTTTTTAAACTTGAACACACCATTTATCATTTATACTATCAAGATAGGATAAATAATAGAATGAAGAAAAATTATTCTATGGTTACATCAAACAATTTACTAAAATGGAATACAAGAATTATTCTATCACACCTTGTCATATCTTATCATACAGTGGCCAACAAAATGGAAACAAAAGAAATACTTTTTAACAACTAAAAGAAAGATGCACTTATAACATTTTGTGACTTGGGTCCTTTGGAATGAGAACACATTCTAGTAATACTGGCTCAAATCAGTAGTGATATAACCCATTTATGCTGAGGAGCTGATATGATAAATGAGGAAACACCACTATAAAGACAAAACAAACACTATTGCTAGATTTGTATCCTCTAAAATATTTACACTTTCATCTAATTAAATATTATTATTAGTAATATAACTTTTAAAGTAATTATTCTAAAAGTTAACAAGATTACTACACATTGTATTTTGTGAGTCCATGAAAGTCCAAAAGTGACTACTGGGCCTACTTTGTATTTCACTACACTTTATCTTTTTCATATATACATATTTTAGCTTTCATCAAAACATTTCCATAATTAATTGGATAGAAAGCTTTTCATTTCTTGTATTTTAGTTATACTCTATAGATTTAATACTCAAATTTAATATCATTTATTTATAATTATAATATATACAGTTTAAGAGGTCTACTGTAACTTTGAAATCTCAGCCACCAACCCTTAATTTTTTAAATAACATTATTGCAGTTTGATTTAATCCCTTATTTGATATCTTTTTTTTATTTTTATTTAAGTTAAGTGGTATCCTCTTTTTCCTTCTTATATATATATAATAACTTTCAAAATACTTTTGCCTTTTAAAGAGATAAATTTTGAAGTAATGGTAGACCTTGATTTCCCACCCATTGTTGTTGCTCCAAACAATAAGTTGTCAAAAGAATATTTCCTGTTAGGAGGTAAAAATAGGCAAAAGTACTTTTTTTAAATCTTTTAGACATTTTTTTAACTAAAACCCATAGGGACACCATGTGCATATAATTATAAACATGTACTTAAATACTTCATTTAGCATGTGTTGCTAAAAAGTAAATAACTTCTAGACTCCACCATAAAAGAATAAATAGTCTTTTTAATGAATTTAAACATAACTAAATTTTAAACAATTCAATGTTGCTATTAAAAAATGATTTTTTAATGTTTAAAACAGAACATTATTTCTAATAAATATATATAAGATCATTTAAAAATATTTTTTATTTTAGAAAATTAAGAATCTCAACTAAGGTAGTGTCAGAAAAAAAAAAAACAGTGAAATTTTTTAGATTATCTAAGCAACATGCAGTAACATACGAAGTAATAAAAAAACAAAAACACGGCTTACCCTACCGTTCAAAATTCAAAAGAATTACAAAAAAGATGTGAAGAAACGACATATAGCAGCAAAGATCCAACTACAGTACGTGTGAATGTGATAAAATCAGAATTCAGAGAGAAGAGATAACCCAAACCTGCATTTCCTGACATTCAAGATTCCCTCACACTCCATAAACTAAATACATTTTCTAATCATTCATTTTTAATTATTGCCATTTGAATAGTTGAATAGGTTGAACTCACCAAAAGGATCCTCTGCACTCATTCAATAACTGCACATTCTGAGTTTAAATCTCACAGGTGATGACTTCTTCTGACTATTTATAAATCTTTGCTTTTTGGTGAAATAATATTTTAGTAATCACTTTTTTCATAAAATCTTTATAACCATGCAATCTTGAACTAATAAATTGTTGTGAGAAAATCATTGTCTTGGTGCTTTATATGCCAACAAGATTTTCTTGATAATGTATCTGGAAACCCTGTGCAGTATATGTCGTCGTTTGGGGTGTTGTTGTTTAGCGTGTTGGATAACTCTAAATCCTGACTCGGAACCAATTGTAAACATGTGAACTTTGTCTTTTGTATGGTTAGAATGTGAACTTGATGTCCTTAGATTTTCATAACATTTTTTTAATCAGTCATTGCAATGACCTAACTTATTTATTTAGCAGTTTATTTGTTTACAAAGCTTAATACAAATTTTAACTTTTTAAAACTATTTCAAATCAGTTATTATTCACAGTCTCCTTGTGAGTTCTTCTCCTTAAACTAGATATTTTAATTGATAAAACAATTTATTTGTCAATATTTTATTTGCTTAGTTCATAATTAAATTTATTCATTACAAAAATACAAAAAATAAATTAAAAAATTATCCATACTTAATGGATGAGAGTTAATCCAATCAATCTTTTATTATTAAATATTTTTTAAATTTACTTTTTTCAAAAAGTTTTCAAAAATATATTTTAATTTTGTTTTCCACAATTTATTTTTGAAAACTTTTTAAGAAATATAATTTTAAAGATTTACTTATTATTTTTTAAAATATTATTTTTATAGATGAATTATATATCCATTATTGAAAAAAATATTAATAGATAGATTAGATTGAATTCTTATTAAATGTAATTAAATTTTTAACATCATTCTACCAGCATTCTTAATTAGATTAAATTCTTAATTAAATGTAATTAGATTAGATCTTCAAATTTTAGAACAGATCCTGGAGTCCTGTTGTTCTAACACCATTCTTTAAGAACCTTTAAATGGAGACTCTATTTTTTGGATAAATGTTAACCAAACTGAATATAAATACTCACAAATGCATAGTATCCTTACAAAAAAATAAAAAAAGTAAACTGTGAAGAAGAAAACTAATTGCTGTAGAATTTGATAATGATCAAGATGTATGAAGATAATTCCATGACACATTACAAGGGGGACCTTCTCTTTGTTCTCCTTCTATTTTGTCTTCACTCCCCTGTTTCCTACCACTGTATGTTGTGCAGAAAGTTGACTCTCATAAGTTTCACCAATCACCACCTCCTCTGGTAGGAAAAGTTGGTGTTTTTTCCCTACCAAATTCCGTGGATTTCTGAAGCTTACTCATCACAGCATTCTTAAAATTGATTGCTTCCTGAATCTGTGAGCAAGACCTTTGCATTCTAGCCCCACTTAAACTACTCCTGGACTCCATCATCTCATTCAGGGTAAGCCTCTTCTTTGAACCAGGATCTGGACGCTGCTTTGGAGCACTGTGAGACCTCAATTTGGCCTTGAAAGACTGAGTGCTGGCCATGTAGTTTGGAAAATTGTTGTACTGTCCATAGAAGAAGCTTTCTGTGCAAACACTTTTAGGAGTCATAGGTGCAACAACAAGAGAGCCACAACTACAAGAGTTGGTGGTGAAGCGTGGAGTGCTTTGTGCTGTAGAAAATCTGCACTCTTCTCCCGTTAGGCCCCACTCTGAGTCGTTGAAAGTCCTGTGGTTTGGTATGGATAAGTGAGTGAATGGAATAGGAGAAGGAAGTGTCTGAAATGATGGATCATCGCCAAAATCTGACATTGATGTGTTGCTCCTGCGAGACCTTGACTTTGGTCTGCCAGTGTCCACTTCCACTATTTTTGGACTCCCATCAATACTGTTGTTTGCATTATTCATCGTAGCATCAAAGGAAGATGATAGCCTTCTGCTGTGGATGGGAGCTATGTGCTCACTCTTTATGTCATCAAATCTCTCCTGCAAAAACATTGTGGCAACAGTCACTATAAAGTCTATGCAATGCATCTTCATGACAGTGGAAAAAGAATCTAAGATCTAATTTATATAGCACTACCATGGATCTTCGCGCTTGTGTTTGAAACCTGTGTGCTTCATTCTTTGTGTTGGTGAGTCCGCCAGATTTCTTAGATCTTACTGTGGCCTGAGCTCTAATCAGAGCCTGCATGCTGTGCAGGGTTGCTGCTGCTTGCTTCCTCACCAAGTACCCTCTCACTAGTGCCTGTAACTTCACCAATCCTTTTAAGGCTCTCAACGCCTTCCTTGCCTGGGTAGAAAAATCAAAGAAATGCAAGATCAAAATATTTCTCTTATTGATTTCTAATTAGTTAAGAGAACCTATTTATATGTTGAGATTCTCTGACGCACTGTATTGCACACAGTAGAAATCTTGTAAGTAACTGATAAACAGATAATTTAAGATGCTTTAGCTAAGAATAATCATATCATAAAATCGAAATAGTGTTTTGTAGGATGTGAATTTTACAAGATTTTCATCAAAATATCACTGATTTGAATAGGTTACATGGAAATGCATATAATCTTACTGGAAGTTAATTGAATGCTGTAGAATTTGCATCTGACTAGTCCAATCTCTGCCAAAAGACAAACTTACCAAGTATCCTCTAAAAACAGTTTGAATCTTGACAACAGCCAACCTTTCTTGTCCACCACCAAACATGGTGTCTCTGCCATTGCCATGGCTGGTTAACCTAACCACTGCCACGGCAGCCTGAGCCGCAGCCACAGCGGCGTCAGCTGCTGCTGCAGTGGCTGCTGCAACTGCAATGGCATGCTTGTTCTGCTCCTTCTCAGTATCGGAGTAAAAGGATTGTAGCCAAGCAGCCTCAGCAGGTGAAATATTGGGAGGAATGGTGGTAGGATTATGACATAAACCTCTGGAATCTCTTTCTGAGATGAACCATTTGGTGCCATGATTTGAATTTTCTTTGCGCTCTCTGTCTGTCTTTATCCCAAACAACCCCTTCAACCACCTAATGGCTCTCGCCATTAGGAAATGCAAATGGGGTCTTTGAATAGTGCTAGTGGGAAGGGTGAAGTGAAGCCTAAAAAAAGAACCCTTCCCAGCACAGTTTTTCAAGACACAAGAAAAAGCCTAGTTGAAATCTGCATTACATGACAAAAACATATCTCTGAAACATGCAGGAGGCATGGTGAGCGAAATCAAACAATATTAAAATAGTGGAATATAAAATTAGAAAAGAGTTAAATTGAGGTGTTGGGGTTCACATTGCATTCAAAGTGGAAACCATGACATAGTAGACAAAAAAACCATGTTGGTAGTATTAAACAAAAGGAGTGCATGGTAAAAGTAGGAGTGAGGTAAGGTAACCCACCTTGGTAGAATAAAATTCTGGAAAGGCAAAAGCAGTTCACAGTTCACAGTTCACAGTTCACAGGTGGGAAAAGGAAAATGGGAGGGAAGTGAGAAGGGCAAAACTGTGCAGTGATCCAATGAGAAGAAGAGAAAGATGGAAAAGGTTGAAAGAAAAGAACAGGCTCATAGTGAAATCTCTATCTTCATCTGACCCTGCTACCTTGTGGAGCGACGTATCCTCAAAAAGAAAGATACCTCAGTGTCCCAAAAACATCTGACACACTCGTGTCTCGTGAAGGCATTCCCTAAACTGTACCAAGATCAACTCCTTCTGCTTTCTGCAACTGTTTTACCCTCCTTTGCTCCTTAGTTTAACTCCTAGCTAATCAATGAACTACTCTCATTCATTCTATTTTCTCAACTCTCTCTTCCCTTTCACCTCCCAAAACCAACGAGCTGTGAATCCACAGATTCTTCGCTGGTAAAAAAGAAACAATGCATGTTCCTTCTCTGCATGTAGCCCTGTTGAAGCTGAGCCAATAAAAGTATAGCTCTTAGTTCAATTAATGTTTCTCTTTTCCTCTCCCAACAGCTACCTGTGATGTTCTCTGCAACTGCAACCCTTCCTCTTTTTTTATCTCACCATATTCTTCTCTTTCATTGTTTTGAATTACTGTTCCCTCAATTATTTTGTGTACTAACTCGAACTCCCCTTTGTTTTTAGTGTCGTTTTTCTGCAACTTAGAAATCATAGATAGGGTCCTCTCTCTACTTACTAATATGCATATTTTATTGCTACAAAGCAGCTGGGTCATCCACAATCAACTATGTTTAATGGTGAAAAACTTGAATTATGTTTAGAAAGTTTTTGGGTATTCAAAACTTCAAAGACAAACTCAGTTGTACTAGGCTTCCAGTACTTTGCTGACTGGAAACATCCAGATGAAAACAAAATTTCGCTGAACACGTCGCTGTTTATGATTATTGCGCCATTTTTGTAATGTAGTGACCATATTAAACAGTACTCCAGTAATTCAGGGATAAAGCCAATGTTCGGTAAAATTTGTGTATACATTTTTTTAAAATATCAAAGGTGAGTTCAAGTTAATCAAGACTGTGAAATATTACATCAAAGACACATGCACCTAACCTTTAATAATGATAATTTTTTTGAATAAAATACTTGTAAGTTTTCAGTTCTATGCAAAGTTCTGAAGTCTGAGTTCCTCACTATGGTAAAGCAGGGAGAATCCACACCATTCAAAGAGAGAATCCACTGTGTGGTCATGAAATTCAGAAATTGGAATATTTATGGAAATTTTACTCACATGCACCTTTGACTATACCATTTTGAATCGAATTTACGAATCTTCTTATGTCACGATAATACTGTTCATATACATATTTTTATTTGAAGTTTATCATTTTATTTTTCATAATTTTAAAACTTGTTGCCAGTATAACTTAAAATGTGCCAATTTTTCTCATTTAGTAGCTCATATATAATTAAAAATATTACTTTCTATTTTATAAAATTAAATGCATAAGTTTTTTTGTTAATTATTTTTAAACTAACATATCACTAGTTAAAGATGAGACCTTATATTGACAACCATTTAGAAAATATATAAATATTAATGATGGTAATAATTTTGGGAAAACATAATTTCTTTTATGGATTTATTACTATTGTATAAATTACTCATTTTTTTTCATTCGGATAAATTAAGTAATTTAGTTTTATAAAAGAAATGGATTGAGTACAATAATAAGATAAGTTTGACTTTTTATTTTAATTTTAATGGGTATTGATAGCTTTTTAAGGGACAATATAAAGTATAATATAATTTATTATTTAAAATCTTATTAATTTTAATTGTTACACAATTCAAACTACCCACCACATAAGAATAAAAATGTATAGGTAATTAATTTGCCAAAATTTGATAAACAAATTTGTCTCCTTTATATTTGACTACAGATTTTTTAAAGAATAATTTTAAAAATAAAATATGAAGTTTGGATAGATTATTAATTGAAATTTTATGAATTTACAAAAATAATGTAAATACTTAAGATTAACCAATTTGAAATATTCACAGTCTCTTGTCTCTAAAATTTATGATTTTTCTTAAAAGTGTTCTTTCTTTTATTCAACTGTGGTCAAAATATCATTGATGTGCTTTTGATTGAAATATCACCAGCTTGACCGAAGTTAAAATACTTAACATTATTTCTTATATTTATGTTAATGAAAGTTTCTTTCAGTTAAAATACTTAACATTATTTTTTATAATTATGTTAATGAAAAAGTTTCTTTCAGGTTAAAATGGATGATGATTATTTTTTTTTATTGTCACCATTAAAATTATTTTTTTATTTATATTGGTTAGTGTTATTATTATGTATATAGAAGATTGAAATATACATATCTTTACATTATTTTGTACTAAAAGGAAGTCTTTATGAGATTGTTGGTTTTCTTATATGTGTTTATCAATATTATTGATATATTGAATGAATTAAGGTATGTTTTAGTTATGATTTTCTTTATAAATTTGAAAATGATGTTATATAGTTTGATAACATTCAAGCAATGTTTAAAGTGGTATATAATATTGTCTTTATCATTTCTCATCACTCCACTGACAATGTGATACTATAACAATAAAAATAATAAATTAAACAAAAATTTATAGTTTTAGTACAAGAAAGGTTGTGACAATTATCTCTTTCTTATGTGAGATGAATGTCGTTTAGATAACTCTATGGTTGCTCAAGCAATAAATATGATCATGTTACATGAATTCTAAAATCTTGAGAATCATGTAATGATATTCTAGCGTTCAAAATGATATTATTATTAGAAGTATTATGTAGAGTGTAATTTACATTTATATATTTCATAGATTATGTATACATGACACCGTAGGTAAGCTTAGCTTTGTCTATGTCACTTATATATGTACATGCTCTTTTATTTTCATAAAATCAAATACATAGAAAAAAGTGATAATTGTTGCTCTATAATCCTATTAAAACACTAGTTTATTTTAACATAAACATTATTTTATTTGATTTTTTCATTTTTAAATCTGAAGTGATCTTCAAGTAATACAAATCTAACTGAGAGTTTAAATATCAAATAGACAAATAAACAAATACCTAAATAAACAGATACCTATATGTGACAAATAAAGTAATACTAATAGAATTAAGTTAAGTGAATAATAATGAATGATCGTTTGTAAATGAAAAAAAAAAAACTAAATGTCCAAATAAAAAAATTAATTTGAGAACCAAACTTAGGTTATGATTAGACACATTTTTCCTTAAGAATTTATAGAAAATAAACATAAAAAGCTAAAAGAATTATAAGTTAAAAAATAAAATTGATAAATATTATATGAATTCATTTATAAATTAATTCATAAAATACATTTGCAGAAATTTGTCATTCCCTTATTACAAATTTGTTAACAGAAATTTGCCCTACCCTTATTACAAACTTACCAACTTAGTTAGGGACTTATAAACAAGTTACTCAAAACTAGACTCGAGGATTAAACTTGGAGAATAATTTCATTAATGAATTAGAAACAAATTAAGACAATTTGCATACTTTGTAGGTGCCTAAAAAAAAAGGTTTCTGTCCATCAAAAACTAAATTAACCTAGTTGTTCTTTAATCTTGTAGAACGGTTTTTATATATAACAGTTATACTCTATGTCAATTATTTAAATTACATTCATATAATAAAATAGTACAGGTAAAGGGCTTCTTGAGCAATATTAAAAGTTTATTCTGTTTATTAACTCATTTTATGTAGTAAAATAAAGAGCATTTATTATTTTACTTTAATACAGAAAATACTTTTATGTAATGATTTTGACTTTAGTTCTCTCAACTTATACTATCAATGCCACTTTAACAAGATTTCTGTTAAAACAAACATAAACAGTCATATACTATGACATTTAAAACTGTAAATATTGTTGGCATAATGAATAGGATTTTCTGGTCACACAACTTGCCATAGATGAACCAAACACAAACCTTATATAGTTACAAATTCATTCACAGAATTTGAGAGAATATTTTGAAGCATATATTTGTGACAAAGTGGTTGGTGTCTTGTTGAAGTTGATCATAGCATAGCATAGCAGTATTCTGAGTGGCACCTTCCCAATTCAGATAAAGTTGGTGTGGTTCCATACATTAGATGCCCATCACAGCACAACACTGATCCTATATATGAGATTGATGACATTCTGCATTTCCAATCTAGACAAGACTGCATAAAGATTAGATAGGTACATATAACACTCTCTTGGCAATATCAATTAGGACCATTTTTTCTTTCTTTAGGAATCACCTAACATTATTCCATCAAATCACTTTTTCCCTACCTACACCTACCATTATGTCACCTCTAAGCCAATATGCCAAATTTCATTGCTATGCTCATTCCTTCTTACAATGTCACCACTCCATGATTGGACATACATGATTAATATGGTGATGATTTAATCTATGTCATATTTAACAACAATTTTTAGAATAGATTATCTTATAATATGAGTTTAACCTAATTCAACTAAGAGAATTGACTTGTAAAATAAAGATTGGTTCCTATCTTAATCTAGTATTTTTTTAACCTATGTGCAATATTCAACATTTTTTTTTCTTTTCAATTCCAGTGCTACTTGTCTCAACATCCTTGTCCTCTCTAACTAATATTTTAATCTATTATCTAGACTGTTATTGAAGTTATAAACCTAGTCTGTTTAAAAGAAAGATTCTTGTATCCAGTGTTATGGTTATTGACCACCATGCAATTTCAAATACTCATCCATTTCATATATTACATATCTTAATTAGTGTATCATCACACCCTCTTATTCAACCAAAATATAAGAGTTTAAAAATGTCAAAAATTAAAAAGAAAGTTGTGTAATATTCATTAAAGTATACTTTTCCTAATAAAGGAGGCTGTGTTGGTGACATTTTTAATTTTATCTTGGTGACATTTTCATTGCCTGTAATGCCTGTTCGGACTTATGTTAATCCACAACTTTCACTGAATAGGTTATTTATAAGACTGAAGTAGAAGGAAAGTGAAAATGATAACAGTGAAACATGAAAATCTAAATCTTCTTTATAAAAATTATATATTATTTTTTCTCACAAAAATGAAAAGCAACATGTGAAAAACATTTCAGAATTGCAACCTAGTTAATTATGTCATACAAATACAATCAATTATATTACTTCAAATGGACAAAAATTAAAATTCAACACTTGTATAATGGATTATGATTATGAACACTCATCATTGATTTTAGATTTTATATATTTTTGTTATAATAAAAAAATAAAATAATAATAAAATTATTAATATTAAATTTAAAAAATTCAAAAAAACATTTTCATCTCCATGTCTTTTCTATCTACAATATTTATTTTTATTTTATTTTTCGTTTATATATTTTTCTTTTCTTTTTCAATTATTTAATTTTTATTTATTTTATTTTATATTTACTAAATTTATGTTGAGTTTAGATATATGAAATTTAATTGCATTTTTTTTTTTGCCCTAATCATGTTTCTTCTATTATTTTTTGTTGATGTCCTTTGCTTCAACCCTTTTTTGTATTGGGCTTTGTTAAAAAGAAACGTCTGCCTATTTCTTTGCCTGGAGTGATTTTGGGGAAGCCCAACCCTTTGATTCGGTCCTCTACAAACCAATTGCGTTAAGAAGAGAAGCAAATTAAACTTATCACATATTCATTGGAAAAAAAATCTTCATAAGTGACAACAAAGACAAAAAGAAAAAAATTTCTCTGTACATAAAACATTGAATCAGGTTGAAAAAACATAAAAAAAGTAATAGGTGTATTAGTAAAAGAGGTAAATAAAACTTTATAATGTAATTGCATAAATTAAATAATAAAAAAATATGAAAATATAAATTATATTATAAAACATTATATACATATATATAATAATTAATAAAAAAATAAGTTGCTGATTTAATTTGAATTTATTAGATTTGTAAATAAAAATGTGATATCAGTATTAGATTTAATTTAACTGGTTTTGATTGACTTTAATTAATTCATACCAAGAAAATATTTACACTGAATACTATGATATTTCAATTATAAATATGTGTATGGTCTTTCGTACTTATAGTGTTACTCAATTTATGTACTTCTATTCAACATAAGATTTGAACTCATATACTTGAATGGTGAAGGAGCTGAGCTCATACTTGAATGATGAAGGAGCTGAGCTAAAAGAAGGCCATGCAGGTTGAAAGAGGGTGTGACCTAACTGAAGACTTACTTATGGTCCAAAATATATTTTTTTTTTGTTATGTACAATAATTATTCACAAAAAATAAGATTTTATTAATATGTATTATTCATTGATGAAAGTTGCATGCATGAGTGACATAATATCCACAAAGAGTAGAGAAAAGGTGTGGCCCCAGAAAGTGTAGACCTTTGAGGTGGAAGAGAATGATGGGTGGGGAAGAAAACCCTATCCTGTTATGGCCATGTATGAAGACATTGTTGGCACACAGTAGGAGTTGAAGCCCATGTGTGGAGCATAAGGGTAACCCTTGTGACTTGTGAGAGGTTAGGGGAACATGTCAAACCAACTTGAGAAATAAAAGCCAACATTTGGTTGAACAAATCATGAAAAACTCTGCCTTTTTTTATATAGAAAAAAAGTGTTATTTATTAGAAGTAGTTTTGTTTAAAGATAGGATCATTATAAATGTCAAATATTATTCTCTCAGTAATAAGCACAGTTACATATCTAAGTTTCCACCTTCAAAATAGCAGTGAACTTTTTAGATTTTTAGACTATAAAAGAAACCCTTTATATTACTGTGAGAGCTGGAATGAAAATATAGAAAGATCGGAGAAAGAAAAGAAAAGAATATTTCATGACTGTGTCTGTTAGTTGCAGGGTGGATAGGTACATACTGTATGTGTCTTCCATGGCTGAGGTATATGTAGGGTTTTCTTTAGTATAGTAGAGACAGTTATGATGATGTGAGGGTCCCCATGCATGGTCATTATGATGGGTTGGTTGGTTCTTACTTGTTGATGAACTAATGATCTATATACCACACCAAAATGGAATATTTTTATGTTTCATTACAAAATTCAGATTCAATAACTCTGCTATTTTAATTTTATTTTATTTTATTTTTATCATATTAAACATAAAATTTCTTAAAAGAATTACCCAATTAAAACCCAGGTGCATGTTATTTATTAAATTATACTTTTTTATTCCTTATAATCAGAATTGTTTCTGACAAACGGAATTTTAACATTCATTCTTGTATCTTCTTGTTGAAACCGTCACAAGGTTTTTCACTTTTTTAAAAAAGAATAACAAAAAGATTAATTAATAAATAATTAACAAAAATATAAATACAATTTTTTTTACATAATTTATAATTTTGGTGTCTTCATAAATATATTGGTATTTGGTATCTCTATTTTAGAAATTTACAAACCTTTGTCAAACCATTTACAAAGAAATTTAACTATATTATTAAAAAAAAAAAAACATTAGTGTTAGTTAGACTGATAATAATCTTAACAAATATATAAAAAAATATATTAGCAACTAATGGAGTAACATTAATTTAAATAAACGTTAAAAATAATTTACATGAGTATTACTTTGACCAATACTAACTTAAATATTAAAAATAAATTAGAGAAGCATTGACACACCTTAACATATTCAATTTTATTAATTTTTTACTCTAATTTTGATTTAGAGTTGGCTTAGATGAGTCCATTTAGGTAATCCACATAACCCACATTATTTTATGGTAGTTAACTATTGACATTCTCCTAGCGTACATACCAAAGAGCTTTATTTATGCATCAATGTCTCACTTTTTATTAAAATGTGTGATATCATTCAAGAAAACATTTATGATATACTTCATTCATCCTTTCAAGTTATGTCTTTTGTTTTAAATTTTGTTGAAATTTTTACAATATTTGTCATTGATATTCAAGTACACAACACCAAGAAGTATTACCAAACCCGCAATAATCAAGTATTTAAAAAAAAATGATGTTTAATCACAATTCATCAGAATTTGAAACAAGATATAATCTCAAAAGATTAATGTGAAATAAATGAATGAAAGCTTTCTAAATCGTCTAATTAGACAATTAAATCTTTTTTAGTTTGATTAATCATTGTATTAAATCTCAAATAAAAAATAAAGATTCATTAGTAATACCTAAAGATCGTAGATCTCTAATAAGAATTCAATGGATTCTCATTTGTTTTCGGAACTTTACCCCATACCAAACATATATATGAAAATATATAGATAAAACATACATAATAGAACAATTGTAATTATAATTATAATTTATAGAGAAATTAGATGTGTTGTAGGTGGGGTGGGAAAGAAGAGGAGGTTGAATATTGTGAAAAAGATAAATAAAAATATAAAAAGAAGGATGGAGGAGGAAAATGGAAGGTAAGATGAAACTTTAATTTTTAAATATTAATAGTTCAGTTGAAGTTTATCGAGAGATTATTTTAAATTACTTTAAGAATATCAAGTACTAAATTAAACTTTAAAAAAAATAAGAAAGCAATTGAATTAAATGTATCAAATAAAGAAATTTGTATAAACCTGTTACAATATTAGGTTATGAGGGTATAAAATTGACTTTGCGATAAAATGTGGAAGAAATGATAAGATAAGTGGTTAGTTCACATGTTTCCGGTAACAAAAAACTAAATACAACCACTAATATTTGCTATTAAAAAAATAAAATCAGGTTCTTTCTAAACTGTATATTATTTATTAAAATTTTATATTTTTTTATGTCGTGGAGTATCTACTAATTTTGTAAATATTTTGACTAATAGTTTCTTAACTTAAAAATAGAATTATTAGATTGAGCCTTGCATATAAATTTTAGCAACGACCATGCAATAATTTCAATCCTCACAAAGCTATAATATTATAGAAATTGATTAAAAAAATCTAACTTCTTAGTCAATTACATACTTTGCTTACATGCATAAGAAAGAAATATCTATTGACTAAACAATTATACGACTTTGCGATAAAGTCAAACAGAATCCATCCTTTAGCTTCAATTTAAGATTTAGATTTTATTTAAAGGGCGTGCTTATCTTAATTAATTCATTTAAAAGTTTAATAAATTTCCAGTCTTTTATAAATAAATTACTTTTTCATATCAAACTTACATTGAATTGAGAAGATTTACACCTGCACCAAATAGTGTAAGGGAGACCGACACTTAAAATTTCAACACTACCATACTTGATAATTTTTTATTATTATTAATAAGAGCAATATCTAAAAGGTATCCTAAAAAATTCAAAATTACTTATTAATTTTTTAAATTACTAATTTATTATAAATCCTATATGGAACCTGACTGAAGTTCGACAGAGTAAATGGTGAGTTATCATATCAACCTCAAGAGGATAAATTGATTTTAATTTATAAAAAATATTTTATTTAATTTTTTCATGTTTTCTACTGTAAATATTTATATATAAAAATCTAAATAACACTTAAGTAAGAAACAAATATATAAAGTTTCAATTTGAGGTCTTATGAGAAAAAAAATGCTGACATATATTACCTTAATCAGCTACGTACTTTACCTTAATCAACTACTTGTTATGATAAGTTAGGAATACGACTTATATGTATTATTTTAATAAAATAGCATGAAAGTCATAAACCATATATACAGCTTACATATTTCATTTTATATAAACAGGATATGACATAAACAAGCAACTATTCTATTAATAAAAATAAAAATAAGATGTAAGTACGACTTACCTGTTAATTAAAAAATAGTGAGATCTATATATATATTATTTGAAAAGTGCAATTTGCCTTTATATATATTAGTCATCTTATATCTTATATATGTGAGCTATAAACAATCAGTAAAATTTTTAATTAAACTGACATTTTGAAATCAAATTACATATCTTTTCGAAAGAAAACCGGTGAATTACCATGTTTATTAAATGAAAATATGTATTTCTTTAAGAATTTTATGTTAGTAAGATGCTTGCTAACATAGTTCTATAATTGAATATAATTATGTACCATTGTTAGATTATATAAATTTTATTTTTATTTATTAAAAGTGAAAGTGAAAATTAATTAGAGCATATTTTTTTGTTTTGTTAGAGATCTCACGTCCACTAAAAATGAAACTTTTCAATAGTTTTATAAATGAATGTAAATCTCATTTTACAAGCCGGTTTTGTAAGGTTAAATTAAACTTAAAGTCTAATTCTAATATTGTATCAAAGTTTATCTTAGCAAAGTCGTTTGGCCTATCAGATCGTTATCGGACCATCCTTACATGTAAGTTTCACGTTCAAGTAAAAGAGTTTCAGCGTGAAGAAGGTGTGTTAGAGATCTCGTATCAACTAAAAATGAGTCTTTCAATAATATTATAAATAGATACAAACCTTATCTTACAAACCAATTTTATAAGGTTGGATTAAACTTAAATTCCAATTCTAATATGTTTCTCTTTTACACCTCCTTTCCTCTTTTCTATGACTTATGACCAACAAAACCCTTTTCAACCGTATCCTCTTTGCTTGGGAATGCACATGTTTTTATTTAATATGCCAATTTTATTTTATTTACTTAAATTCTTTAATGATTTATAATTCTCTATCTAATTTGATATTTTGAGTAATGTTTATTTACTTGTATAACTTTTATGGTTCACACTTTTACACAGCATACTCATTGAAGCTATAATTGTGTCTTGAATTCTTTCTCTGGGTAGGTATATCACATTTTTTGAGGAAAAATGTTATTCCAAGTTTTTTCAAGAGGTACAATGACAATGACAGTATTTTGTGGATAGCTAGTTATTATGCATTTACTATTCCAAAATCCGCAATCTTCTCGTCCATCAATACCCACAGGTGAACGTTGGTAACTTAAGTAGTAGGTCAGAATAATGTTAAGTTTTTTTAAACTTAAGCTAATTATTATTATTAATAGATAGGTAAAATAGAGGTGTGCAAGAATGTAAAAATCTTAAAGTCAAATCTTGAATTCTTACGACTTTACCTTTAAATAGTGAAAACTAGTTAATTTATCGACAAATTACGAGTAAATTCAGGTAGGTTTTTTAAACTCTTGATAATTTCACATAAATTATAAAGCTAGGATCAACTTAACGAGTTTGAATTAAAAGTAATGTTTATTCTTATAATGACAATATTTTATTATACTCAAATTATTTAAGAAGTCGTTTATTTTTAGATATATTTTATAAATTTATCTACAATTTAGTGATTTGTATAGTTTAATCTTATTTAACAATGAAAATATCCATGAAAAAAATAGAAAATATCAATTTATGATAAATATGTTTTATACATATATTAACATTAAACAGGTAAGGGAGGCATTCAATAAAATTTATTATTTATAAATATACTTGACTAACTTGAGTGCTCAAAACATTTTTTATCTTCACTTTTCTTATCCCATATTACTTATATGCAACTCTTTGAATGAGAACGGTTAAGATTAAAAAAAATCTAAGAAATGCAGAACCACTGATTTGGATTATAGCAACAGATAAATACTTTTGAATAGATATGAACAGTCGTAATACTAAACAATACAATAAACAGAGAACGTCCAATGGTATGTGTAAACTGTGATTGTCTATGATAAATTGCAGAACATTCAAAGTATATCTATGAGAGTATATCTGTTGTAAGGAATAAACTTTATGGTCTCCACTTGATAACTTCAACCCCTGAAATGAAGAAATGTGTATTTTCAGAAAGGAAGAAAAACAATATTCTTCTTAACGAGTCCAAAAGAAGAGAGACAGATTATACCACATAATGTCTAACCCACATAGTCTCCGAGCTGCACATTTTTAGTACGTTGCCTATTGCTCTTTTCTTGGTCCCTTGATACAAGATCCTGCTCCACGTGTCCCTCCTCAAGGCTAACTGAATTTGGCTCTGTACTCATGCCTAGCTGAGGTGTATTGTTGTTGACTTCTTCCTCCACGTCATTAGCCACTTCATCTCTTTGTTTCCAGTTTTCCTTCCTAACAAAACATTTCAAAATAACACTAGACAGCATCAACACTGTGAAGGAACTCAATCTGAGTAGGAATAAATCCTAAATTTCAAGACTTCCATTTATAGGAGTGAAAACAATCATAATTATTTTTATGCTAATCTTTAATATTGTGTCAAGCATAATGTTTGTGGTCTTTTTAGCTAAAATAGATATTTGATGCACCTAACTTGTTATGTTTAAATTACCTCTTGATAGTGAATATCTTTTTTCAACCCTGAAGAGATAGAGACTTAGTATACAATAATAGAAAGTAATAGGAAGGTTGGTTTATTATGTCAAGGACTTATTTTAGGACAAGTGAGACTAATATAAATTTGAACCTTTTATAAACATTGTTTTAAGTCTTCTCTCTTCTCTTAAAGGAATTTTCCATTCTTCATTTGTAAAGTAGACAATATAGTTTAACAAAGACCAAATTTGCTTTCATTAATCATTTGATTATTTCTTTTATGAACACATTTAAAGAAAATCATTAATATATCAAAATTTGATATTATTTATTATCATCAAAATTGTTTGGGTAAAATTATTTGAGTTACTGAAGATTAAATTATCATTGATCATTATATTAAGATAATATTATAGATGAGAAATAGACTTTTAGAATATAACTCTTAAATAATCACTTACTTAATGTTTTTTCTTTTGGTTAATTATGCAACACCAATTGCTTTTTCCTTTTCTTATCTACTATCTTCAAGTTTTTTACAACTCTCCTCCTTTTATTTACTGATAGTACAAATTTTGTTAGGCTCAACCTAGATAGTACATTCTCAATTTATAACTCATTTATAGAAATATAATGAAATATTCATCCTTCTTTATTGTCTTTATTTTAATATATTGTCTTAATGAAATCGTGTGATGAGCGGCTTTAGTTTAACACTAATGTACTACAATTTCTCTTATTGTTTTTATTATGAAAAGTGGAAATATGAATTATTTTTATTAGCTGTTTTATGTATATACGTTATTGATAAATTTATTAATAATTTGAATATTAAGTAAATTGATACGAGATTAAGAGTTGAATGCAGTAGCTGATATTGTAGTGAAAGTTTTTGAGTTTGAAAATGTGGTTATGTGAATGGGAGAAAGAGTAGATGGTGATTTAAAAGGAGTGCGTAGTTAAGTTTGGAGGTAAGAGAAGAATGAGAGTAGGGAATATGGGTCCTTATCGGTGGCAGTGGCGAGAGATAAAGGCGAAAGTTAACAAAAGGCACCTCTTCACACAGTACAGTACAGTACCATGCAAACATGCCTTTCTCTTCCGTCCTCTTCCAATATGTTTGCGCCATTCACTCATTTCCTCATATGCACCCAGCCAGGTGTCACTTCTTTATTTCCACCCTCAAGGACCACGGATACACACCCCTTCTTTTTTTTTATCTCATACAAATTTTTAATTTATCATAAAACTTAATGCTATTCACATTTTTTTTTACATCAAAACTTCAATACACAAATCAATCAGACAAACTATCATGCAGAGATCGATTGGAAGAATAGTAAACTGGGACCATCTGTTCTTTCAAGAAAACATGGAGAATCTTCTACCTAATAATATATGAAATTTTGTGTTGCCAAGCATAACAATGTATTTCTTTTTTTAATTTTTAATAATTTCTTAACTCTTTAATCAGTGTCCCACTTACAATTCCCATATTATTCAGAAAAGAATTGCTCACATCCTAGGGAATCATCATTGAGTTTCTGCTTTGGCTGCTCATTTTCATCTCATATAGCCATTTCACAGTTCACCTCCTTAAAATTTGAATTGAGACATCGGTATCCACATAAAATATTCTGAAAATTAAGCAACAAGATTTCTTGGATTTTATTATTTTGAGGAGATGAGCAATTTTTTCCCATTTATACATATATTTTTTCATAGACAAGTTTACCTGGCGTTGCTGTTTGTAAAATAATAAGAAAAGAAATGAGAAATTTTGTTGGTAGAATAAAATAGAATGTCGAAAACGACAGAATAATTTGGTATCCACTGTGTATGTATCCAGTATGGGTGGGAAAAAAGAGGCGAAAAGAAAATGCAGTTATAATTATCTTTCTTTAATCTTGGTGAAATTACAAAATAAACCCCATCATCAACACGGGGTGTTGCTTTTCATCAAACAATCAAGCCTAGGGCGTCACAGTAACAACGGTGGTCAACGATTGCTTCTGGCCATCAATCGTTCCATCATCTTGCCACATCAGCAGCTGGGCCCGATGGGCTTCCACCTCCCAATCTGTGGTCCCGATCACATACAACATAAGTCCCGCGCAACACACCTGGGCCGATAATAGGCCCAGCCAGAGCCCACAGAACCCAACGTCTAACCAGAACCCAAGCCCAACCGCCACAGGCATTCCGACCAAATAGAATGCGCTGAGGTTGATATTTGCCGCGGTGTTGGGTCGCGCCGTCCCTCTAACCACGCCACAACCCACCGTTTGTGGACAGTTGCCAAGTTCACAAATTCCAAGGATGGGAAGCGCCATGGATGTGATCCTTATAATATTTTCGTCATTAGTGAACATTCTTCCCCATGACTCTCTCATTCCAATGGCAAAAACCATTGCCGAGAAACCTATTACCACGGCGAGAAAAACAGATACTACGGCGGAGAGCTTCGCCCGATAAGCCTGATTTGCGCCCAGTTCATTCCCAATGCGAGTAGAAACCGCAAAACTCAACGAAGAGGGAAAAACGTAAATAAAGGAAGTGGTTTGAATGAGTATACCCATGGAAGCGACAGTTGAAGTGGGGTTAACCAAAAGCCCACACAAAACTATCATGATCTCGTACCACCACCACTCCAGGCAAACGGAGACGCAGCTGGGTGCGGCGAGCCGGAGCAGCGGCTTCCACCCGACGAGACAGTCCCGGGTGGGCGCGGCGCATTGGAGGCCGGTGAGGCACACGTGCGCGGCGAGGAAGATGAGGATGGAGAGGCTGGAGGCAGCGGAAGCTGCGGCGACGCCGGCGAGGCCGAGGCGGAGCCGCGTGACGAGAAGGTAGTTGAAGGGGATGTGGAGGAGGGTTCCCGCGAGGGAGGCTAACGTGAGCGGGTGGGTGACGCCCTGCGCGCGAAGGTAAATGCGGATTGGGTGGAGGAAGGAGTGGGTGAGGAGGTCGGGGAGGGAAAAGATGAGGTAGGTGTGGGCCATGCGGGTGATGTCAGGGTCCTGGTGCAAGGGTAGAAGGATGTTTGACATGTTGAGCCAGAGGAGCGATATTGGGATGGAGCAGAGTAGCAGAAACATTACGCAGCGGTGGAGGGTCAACGACAGCACGTTCATGCGTTTTGCGCCGAACGCTTGCGAGCATAGCGGTTCCATCCCAAGTGCTAGACCCGACAGCACCGAATAACCTGTGATGTTCGCAAAGGCCATTCCTAAGGACCCCGCCGCCAGTTCGAGGTCTCCTAGGTGTCCCAGGAACAACATCGATACCATGGAACGCGCGTAGAATATGAGCGCCGTCATCGCTATGGGAAACGCTAGCTCCATCAGCGCCTTCACTTCTCTCCTTATGCTCCAACACTGCTTATCTTTTTCTGCTGCTTCCATCATCTTGTAATCTCCTCCCTCTGCTTTTGATCCCATCCTACTGGATTATACTAACTTGCACTTCACAGTTCCCACCTCCTCACTCTGTTATCTGCTATGTGTGGGATGACCCAAACAATCACTCCCACAGAGTTAGTGAGAGTGTGTGACCAGATAAATAGACAGATTGATAGATACACGAAACTAATAATTACCCCGATTCAATGAGAAGGCCAGGAAGGTGACCCTTGTATAAATAGACATTTCAAGTGTTTTACCTCCTCTTAAAATATTTACATTAATTCTTCCTTTATTATAACTATTATTATTAATAATGAGACGAGGGTTGATGTCAAGATACATGCTTCTGCAACAGTCATTCATGACTCAACCTAAAATCTTACAATCTTTCTATACTTTTCTTAACATGTCATACTCTTTCAATCTCTTTGCTAAAAAATGTATATTTATATTACGTGTACTCAGGTTTAATGCTATATTCCAATTGTATAGATGAAAATTACTTAAATACATGGGAATGTCAGTGTATTCTGAGGGGAACAATTTCCAATAACGGAACACCTCTTTGCTTTTGTGATATTGTGATTATGCTAGTTTCTTGGCCTTCTTAGGTAAGTGCGATCTCAAATTACAAAACCTTCTATTTGATTACTTCTAGCTTCAGGCGCAATGCAATTACTTCAATTCAATCCAAGAATTCTTGAAAAAGCAGTAAAGCACTGCATTACTGACAAAGGTGTCATTCATCATTAAAGCATAATGCATGTACGGCTTATATATTGGTCTAGCAAAAACATTTGACTTTGCTCCACTAATTATATTGTTAATGTATCCATCGCACCTAAGAATGTTATTGACTTTCATTATTAATTTCAATTGCCAACAATAAATATAATTAAATGGTAAAAGGAAAGGCCAGTACGAATGTTGTCATATTTTCCTTTGTTTGTTTTACTTATTGATAAATAAGTGTCGGGATTAACTCGATTTTAAAATTCATCAGGATTCTGTTTAGTCAGGCTTAAATTTAGGATACAGCAATCTATTTTTTTTCAACGAACAACAAAATATACTGAAGTAAAGAAAGTACTTTCTCCCAACTCAATTATAAGAAAAAAAAACTAAATACAAACAATTTTAATTATTTTTCTTCTTTCTGATTATATGGTACTTAAATATCATATATTTCTTTTAATTAAACTTTTTAATTAACATAAAAAATTATTAACTGTACTTATGTTTTAATTTTAACTTAGAAAGTAAAAAATACGTGTTTATAAAGAGTAAAAAAGCATATGACCAAACATTGATTAGTGTTTGACCAGTGAGAACTTTCTCTACTGAGACAAACTTACCACAAAAGTAGTCAGCCTTATTATGCTCTCTACTGTTAATGTTTTGATATTAAATTATATCTCAGTTGTTTCAAGATTTGATTCAATGTCTTTATGTTTATAATAAGGCGTATAATATTTACCTGTTTATTTTTAAAAACTGGAAGTGGTAATTAAATAAATTATCTATCTCCCTCGCAATTAGTCCACTCTTATAATTACACGTATGTTTTATTTAATATATATTTGTTTAAAATTAATTATGAGAAAGCGTGGTTCTTTGTTTAAGATGATGTTAAATTTGATTCTGAGGTCAAAACTCCACGCGAACAGCCACTAGAAGTTTGGATTTCACAAAGAAGCCAAGGGTAGTACTGTTTAGTCGGTAATAACATATTAGTTGACCGCTTGATAAATTGAATTTGTTTGATTTGATAAAGGAAAGGGCCACACGTGGAGTTTGAGAGCAAAGACTTTAATTTTCGTGGCATCTGCAAGTGAAGTACTTGTCGGGTCGTGAAGGTGAAGCAGCTGAAATGGGCTTGGAATGGAGGTAGGAAAAGGGTTTGAAAGTAGAAAGAATTAGAAAAGGTTTAGATTAGAGAAGGTAGTGTTATGTTGTAGCATGCATAAGAGAAAGGTAGATGAAAGAAGAAAGAAGCAAATGATAGGAGTATAAGAATAGTGATGTGGTGGATTGGACATAATGGATCACATGGGTGCGTGCGAAATTGCCGGAGGCTGCACAGCACTCAGCTCCCATTTTCACAAACAGATGGTTGGAGGGAAACATCCCTCATAACAATAGGCCATATAGTACTAGTTAGCATTTACTACTTTCTACTTTGTAGCATTCTCTTTCTATCTATCTCTGTCTTGTTGAGTTGTTGGTATTAAGTGTTGTTGTCCCATCCAAATGTGCATGTTTTGCCTGTGTCCCTCCCTTGTGAGTGTTGTGTGTGTGACAATATATAGAAGAGAAGAAAAGGGAATTGGTGAAGGTGGTAAAAAAACTGTGTTAGTGTTGAAGAGATGAGAATATGCAGTCCCCACCATCCCCATCTGACAGCTCTGAGAGTCTCACATTTGGGAGGCAGTGGCACCACTTCTTCTTTTTGTTTTCTGGCATTGGGGGAAGCAGCCTACATAATGCAATGTTGTTGTGTTGTGGTTCATTACTTGCTTGTCTCACTGCCCCAGAATCCCTTTAGACCCATAGGCCACATAATGCCACGTAAAATATTTAACATCTTCTTCTGCTTCCCAATTCAAACATGGTTGCATGTCTCTCTTCTCTTTAAAAACTCTCTTTCTTTCTTTTGCATGACATGATGTCAACCCACCTTTGCTTTCACATTCCCACAACTTTCCCAGAATGTCTGCATATGTTATCTGTAATCTGTCCCCCCTTACATAGTAAAACTATCCCTCTCTTACAAACCCTCCAATTCCCACCAGTTTTCACCTGCAAATCTACATATACCTCATAACAGTAATTCTTCAATCAATCACTCAAATTAAACGTCACAAAACTTTTATCATTTTATCTTCATCTATTTTATCTTTTATCTGCTCAATATTCACTCACCTCCCTTTACTTAATACAAGTTTTATCATTTCGTGTGTTATATGTACACACACACAAACGAAATGTTTTACATTGAAATCTTTTATGTAAGATTTGTGTATTTTGTATTCAAAACGGGATTTTCTTTATTGCTTTTTCCACTGCACCTTTTTTTGACACATTCACTTTATGACTGATATTTGAAACACTGATACCTTATCAATGGTGAAAAATTTAAGTTCATTTTTATCACTCACTTTGGTGGGAGAGAAGGAAAGTTATAAAGAAGTAAGTAAGAAATAAATGAATTAATTTGTACACTCATCTGCAGTAGAGGAAAAAAAAATAATTTTCTCTTTTCTTATTTAATTCAGTAACTAATGAAAGACCAAAAGTATTAGTAAATATAATTATATAAGAGACAAATATATTAGTACTAATATTAAGAGTGATTTTAGAAGTAGACGTATTTTTTTATGTTCTCTAAAAAATAAAGAAATGTAGTGATCTATTCAAATAATAATTTCATAAAACAATTTATAATTAAAATAAGTTTTTTTTTTTTTTGTATGAAGTGCATGTAGACAATTTAATTCATGTAAAATTACATTCCTCTTAAATTATTTTAAATCTATTAAATTTTTTGAAAATTATAAATACAAAGTATTATTTCAAATATTACTTTAATTCGTAACCTTTTCATACTTAAATTTATAATCACCTTTCTGTTTTTTTCACATATGCTATGCATTCTTTTTCTTTATCTTCTTTTTACTTCCACCTTTTTTTCTTGGTATACGCAATTTTAAAACAAAATTGCTTTCCAGAAAAATATTATTCATTTTCTTATTGTTTAACATCAAAACATTGATAATTTTAATTTTTTTTACATATAAGACCACAAAAATTTAATTAAATTTTTTACCTACCTAATATGTGATTTATAGGTTTTAATTTATCCGTTTATTATTCATGAATTTGATCTTTTACAATTTCATTTATGTATTTTGATTCATCCATTAAATTGATATTTAATATCTTGCATGAATGTGAGTTTATTACACATTGATGATAGTGCTTTAGTATCACATCAAATTTTTAATGATATTGGATGTATAGGGATAATTAAACAAAGTTGCTTAATTTTTTACAATAAAAAAAAAGTGTTGTAATGATGATTTCTAAATTCCTAAAGTTAATAAACTCAAAAAAGGTCTTAAAATATGTAACTTTTTAATCAAGTTAATTCATTTGTGAGTTTTTGTATTATTAAAAAATTGAATTCACATAATAAGTATTTAGGCAATTGTCAACTTAACACAGTGTTGTAATAAGGGCAAAAAATATTAAATATAGTAAAATGATAATTAATTTTTCTTTTTCTTATGTTGTCATCCTTTTTCATGTTCATTAACTGTGGTTTTTCTTTATTCATGGAAAAATACCATCATGACGTCCAAAAATTAAGTTGTGTAAAACAAATAAAATTTAATTGAGTAAAAGAAATATGATTTTCTTGATTTTTGATGTTTTTAAAATTGCAAACGAACAATCAAGTACGAAAAAAAATCATGAATCAGATTGTTAAAAAACATTGTGCATGTTCGAGGTTTCATTTATCCAATAATTAAATATTGATCCTTCTATTTTAGTTACTAGATTAAGGAGAAAAATATTTTCGTACATGTAATATAACAGTTGTATGTATGGATATACTTGCCCATTTTTGGTAACTTTAGCTGTATTAGATAATATCTATTATCACGGGAATTGAATTGATTAATAGTCTACATTTCGATATTATTATGTCATTTAGTTATTTAAAAAATGTGATTATCCAAATATTAAGGTGATACACGTATAAATATGAAGTTTTCATTTAAAAAAAAACACATGCATTGAAGATGATATTATTAATTAGTTATTTGTACTATAAATGTATACATTCATTAATGTTTCTTTAATTGTTTTTAAGCATTTGTGCTCAAAATAGCAGAAGAAAATCTTGTGACTTGACAACAGTTGGAGGTTGGACGGGTGTCATATATATATTTATATTTATATTGGAACTTGTAAATGATAGACAAACTAAGTAATAAGGAACAAAACTTCAGTCAATCATTTCTTGGTTCTTTTCAAATATTGTTTATTAATGGAATGGTTAAAAAATCACAAGAATGATGTAAAATTTGAAAAACAAAAATCTTGAAACTGTCTATCACTCTTTAAAAAGAATAAAGTATATAATATTTTTACAATGAAATTATTTGTGAACTTAAAGAAGAAAAGAAATAGTTAGTGTGAATTATATTGATGTGACAGTGGTATTTAAAAGTAGGTTTGCAGCCGGTGTGAAGTGAGTTTTGATTGTTGGTTTAAAGGGAACATGGTGGTTGATTGGGGTGGGGTGGGACCTTGCTTCTGAATTCAGCATCTTTCTTGGGGCACGAGCAAATTGGGGTGTGGCTATGAACTATAATACCCAGATATCATGGAAGAAGCACATGACATGGTCAATTCTAAGACCTTCTATCACTTCAACATGGATCTCTGTAATTTTCTTTTCTCTTGCCTTTCAATTACTATACTTTCTTTTCATTTCAACACAAAAATATAATCAAACTCAAATCTTCTTCATTGCCAACTCTCTTCAAATAATGTTTTATACTTTGATTGGTTTAAAGAGAACAAAAAGGTGAAAAAGAAAAAAAAACAATGAGATAATAGAGCAGTTAGTTAGTTAATAGAGAGGTAAGAATGGAAGGAAATGATAAAATATATCTGTAGAAGATACAAATGATATTAGTAAACGATGAGATATGAATATAATTATAAAACACATTAGTAGTAATTTAATTTTTTATTTTCATTTAATAGTTTGAAAATATAATTTTACATATTTTCACAAAACAATCCAAATTAGAGTTTCAGTTTCATAATTACTATTTCATATATTATATAAGTTATTTTAAAATTAATTTAATATATCTTTAATATATCAATTTATTTAACAACTGATAATTGATATAATAGATTATGTATTATATCGATTTTAAAACAGCTCATGTAAAATGTTTAATTGTTAGGACATATTTAATTTTTGTTATTTTTAATTTTATATAATTTTTGTTTTTTTATTCATTTGATGTATTTCGACTGCCACTCTCAAATCTCATTATGTATATAAATAAGAGTTGTTGATGTTGAAAAAAAATCTATGCATATAAGTAAAAGTTGTCCTTGTTGGAAAAAAAAATATAAGAGAGGAAATATGGAAATATAAAATAAGAACGGGACTTAAGTTGAGACACACATAAAAAAATGACATCACATTCAACTCAAAACCTTAAGATATTGGGTTTGTGGTATTTTTTCTTATATATTGTTTAACTTTCTTATTTTTACTGTGACTTAGACTCACACTTAGATATCCAAAAATTGTCACCACTAATTTTTTTTCATCACTATTAAGCAACAGTTATAATATTTTGTATTTTATATTTTTAGAAATGAGATAAATGTTAAATATTATTTCAATTGTAAAATTTGTTATTAGTTATTATACTTGTTTGTTGATTAATTAATAAGTTAGTTTACTTTTGAATTAATCCTTATAGTTAGACATGAACATATGTAATTAGAATTATTCACATTATGCAATTTTTTTTAGAAGAAAGACAAATAAAGTCAAAATTAAAAATAAAGAGATCAATATGGAGACATAGTCTCATAATATCTTTAGTCTCCTTTATTATCATGACTATCATGACACTTAGCATAAGTAAAAATTATCTAAATAAATATATCATCTCATTTTTGTATTTTGATTACCCTAAATAAGCTTTTTATGTTAGTTCTAATTAGAAGTCATATAGAAACTCCTTTTTAAATTTAACCAAATTAAAATTAATATAGAAAATCTTATTATATTTACAAATTTGTTAAGCATGAATCTTAGGAATCATTATGGTCATCCTAAGTTTGATTGAATTTTATATTCCCATTAGTGTTAGGAACTTGAAGCCACGCCACATATGTATTCAGCTTTTGGTTAAATAAAACAAATATGTTCTCTGCCTAAAGAAGGGAACACAACTCAGATTCTATTTCAGCACAAATTTGAATGTGAGGCTAACGCGCTTTCAAATATTAAATACTACATTTTTTTTGCCTATGTAACATAAGTATTGGCAAGGGATTCCAACACGCATTATTTCCAAGCTGGAAACTTCAATAATTCCTTACATTCACCTTTGAATTTTAACTTCTTCTTTTGATAAGAGTCTATACATTTGATTTGTTGTAACTAAGCATGGATGACTTGAAACTTTTATTTCTCAACTTCGATTTCTTGGGGGTTGGGGCATGTGGAATGCAATTTTTATATTTCATATATCTAAACAAAACAGAATTAAATATCTATTTATAGTACACTTGGCAGCACCCCCACAAATAGTAAATAGCAAAAAACAGAAGCTTTGGTCACCAGATTCCCCTTTTTCCTCCCATCACAAAGTTTAACCTTTAGCCAAAAAGGTAAACATTATATGAATACAACACAACAAGACTACATATACAAACGTAGCTTCATTTCTCCCAGTTAAAAAAATCAAAATGTTTTTTTTTTTTAATTTTACATGATCTTCCTCTTAACTAAAGAATATGAAAAGAAGGGAAGGTATAATAATTCTAGAATGAAAAGTCTTTAGATATGGTAGAAATTGGTCGATGCAAGTTACTCCAAATAAGAAACACAGTTCATTGGTGATGAAGTAACTGTGAAAAGATTTTGAAAAAGACATGCTATTAAATCCAAAAATGAAAAGAGGGTGGAGATCTAGAGAGGTTGTCTAAGCTGCAGGGTTTACAGAGCCAGCTCCTTTCTACATACTCACAGCTCATCTTGGCATTCAGGAAAAAGAATATCTCATAATTCTCATCAACATGGGAAATGTATGCCTCAAATAAAGCTTCCTTACTGCTTCATCACCAAACCTTGCAATTAATTAATATAAGATCTATGTACTTTTTCATTCAACATTACTTGCATCATCTTTTCTCTGTGAATAAGGCTGATTTTCATTCCTCACTTGGAAGTTTTGTTATCCAAGAAGATTGCATCTTGCCAAAACTATCAAAGAAATGAGTAGCACTTGGAATTAGAGACCCACACGCTTGTCATAACCCACGTGGGGGAGCTTTGCTGCACATGGTCATTAGACATTGTTTGCATATCACTCACAAGATTCATGATTTTTCCCAACTTTCTTAACTACCCAAATCAACAACTTCTTCCTCAATAAGTTGTTTCCTTGTTTCATGATAACAGAAACTAAAAAAATATGATTAAATTATAATATATTGGTTAAGTATAGATCTGAATTCAATTCTATGGAATCAATGTATAGAATAAAGAATATTTCTTACTTATATATTTAACCTGTCCATGAAAACCTTAGATTTTACCTTATATTTCATGTTTGTGGCTTGTAGTTAACCCTATCAAACCAACTGTATATTAATGTACGTGCCCTTTTTCATTTCATCCAATCAGTTTGATCACTGATTTTGATAATTTTGAGTATGACATGATTAGTTAGAGGTGTCAATTATAATTAGTGATTAATTTATACCTTGCCCCGAAGAAAAAGCCACAAGCAAACATAACCGTGTGCAATGTATGGTGGTTTTTGTCTAAAAGAGATGTAGGTGTTGTATAAAATCCAATGTTACAGGGTTAAGCATATATTCCTTAAACTTTATTAGATAATTAATTTTTAATTAAGTTTTGTCGTTAAGAGAATTTGATCCCCACCCCTCAAACCAATTAGTGGTGTTGCAACTTGCAAATCAATGTTTTTTTCTGAGACCAAATTATCCATGATGTAGAAATATGCAATGAACTTTATAATTGTTCGAAGCTCACGAGGTCCTTTTCTAAATTAATTCTTTTAGTGGTGGTGCCGTCAAATGATAGAAAGAGTGAAGCAGTCACCCTCCATTAAAACAATGGAGCATTGCAAACATTATCTCTAATGTTGTCCTTTAGTGTTGTCAAACTAGATATATTTATGCAGGAACTAGGGAGCATTTTCACAAGGGGTGTATACAAATTCAACCGCAATACAATATGGGAAATGATTATAGTTAGATTTGGTTGGATTCTTCGGGTTAAACTTTTGTATTGATCTGTGCGAGACACATTATAGTTGGCCTTAACATGTGAACGGTTTATAAATTAGCTGATATGGATTGCATGTTTGAATATGGAAATCAATCGTAAGAGTCATTAAAAAAATCACTATTGCTGAATACCATGAGACCATAAAAAAGTCATAATCACTTCCTCCACCAAAATAAAGACACAAACCAGGGTCAAAATCAGCTTTCAATTCACAAATTAATCACTTTTGTGAGTGATTCTTGCTTGTCATTTAAAAGCTCTTACATTTTCCTGTAGAATCCCTTTAATGCCGGAACTGAATATATATTGTCCAATTTCATTTCACAAAGTAATACCTGATAAGTTCAGAAAAGCTATCTAAATGTTTTAAACCGTGACACAATTACACAAACTGATCCACATAGTTACATCAGATTGAGCTGTTATAGAATAAGGTCAAATTTAGATGGCTGCAGAATTCTATATTTCTATTCATGAAAACTACGTAAGGATAACTTTTTTTAATAATTAGTGTTGATACTATAGCTTGAAAAAGAGTTGTGAATTTCAAAGTATTGTGGTCGCATGATGCTCTCACCAAGTTGTTTATCTCCAGTCCCCACTTGCATTAAGCACAAGTATGGCCAGCAAGCCCTGAAATCAACAATTGTATAACGTGATCCACTTCAATTTCAAAGTAAGGCTTATCAAATTAGCACTTAACAGAATCTAAACGAATGATCCGATATATAATATCAAGTATTACATATACATGAAGCTCACTTTTCTTTCATATGTAACATCCACTATTGAAATGATCAAGTAGAAGAATAAATGTCTACAATGCTCAAGCTCGGTGGTTCATTTTCTTCTTTGTATTTTACTGCTTAAACTGCTGTTATAAATATTCGAAAGATATAATAATGTACAGCTGTATGAATATTATCTTTAAACTTGAACCCTTTTTTATTATAGAACAATTTTTCGAACCATCAGTGCTGTTAAATTTGCTAGAAGCCCGAAACCCTGAAATCTGCTACAGATCGCTCTGTTGTTCAGATCTCTTTTTTTAGCAAGTGACGAGCAAGTGTGAATTTGAAGTTTATATTTATTAGATTAGACAAATTGGACAGTATATAAAATAAAAAATTACAAATTTGATACTTTACATTTTGTTAGTCTGTTGTAATATTAAAATCATCTGTGTAATTTATTCAAAACTAATTGGTACATGTCATTCAATATTTTACTTGCTTTGGATTTCGAACATTAATAACTCTAGCTTATTTATTAGCATGTTTATATATTTATATACTATTTTCTAAACTTCTCAATTTCTCATATTTAGAAAACTCGTTCCCAAATGAATACCAAATGAGTTAAATAGGAGGTGATGAAAAAAAATTGTAGAATCTACAATTCAAGAGAATAAGATAATCGTTGAGATTTTGCAATGCATGATCAATTCTGGATGTGTGGCAAGAGATATTCTAGTATGAGACAAAACTCACAATACGTTACAGTTAAGTGTTATGAACGAGAGGATCATTTATATACTACTTATTGTAGAGGTAGGGGACAAGGGCATAATTATAGTTTTTGAATAGTTTTTCAATATGTTTATGTATTTTTAAATTTAACAATGATATCACACAAAAAAATTATCATTAATATATCTATTATTATTTATTGTATTTATTTTAAATATTGTTGGTATTAAAAATATCTTCATATTAAATAAATTATTTATGTTTAAAATACAAGAATAACTCTTTAAAACAAATCAATTGCTTTCAAAAATCAATTTAAATAAAATATTAAAACATTTGAAAAAAAATCCAAAACTGATATATTTCCAACAATACATTTCAAAATATATATATATATATATATATATATATATATGGTATTCTGAATTATACCTTCTAAAATATATTTTTAATATTTTAAATTATTTATTTTAAAATATAATTTTAAACAGATGAAATAAATTTTCAGATTACAGGGAGGTGACCTTTTAGATTATGGGGGTGGAGAAGGTAACTCTCCCTGTGCAGTGACAAAAATTTTAGCCAAGCCGAAGGGAGAGACACCTTAACACGAAAAGGAAAAAAAGTTTTCGATTGGAAAATTGTGTAAATACAATGAGAAGTTAATAAATTATTTATAATGATTAATAAATGGTGGAGTATTAAATTGTTAATAAAATAAATAATAATATGTTAATATGTAAAAATGCTAAATTTGAAATAAATTAAATGTTAAAAACTTAAATAAACACACTTAAAATTGTCATAAATTTTGTGTCTCCCCCCATTAACAAATGAAATCACCTTTCAAATAATGAAAAATATGTATGAAGTGTGAACCCATTGCCAAATGGCCCAAGTCCAATCCACCAACCCAGCACTGAGTGCTTCTTCCTGCACCTCCAAGATTTCTTGGTACATTCTAAGATTTTAAAATTTTTTCTAAACTATCAATTTAAAAATATCATTATACCCTTTATCATTTAAAAACGAATAAAAAAGCTCATAATAGGTAAATCCAGAAGCCAATTCTAGATTTGAAAATAAATTTCGGAATTGTCTATTCCAAAAAAAAAGATGTCATTGAAAACACTTACAGAATGAGTAAATTGAGAAGTTATTTTCAGATTCGAAATTGCTTTCTAGATTTATCCATTTCAAAATTTTTTTTTATTAAAAATGAATTTCAAATAAGTAATTTCGGAAGCCAATTCCAGAAATAGCTTCCGTAATTATCTATTCCAAAACTGAATGTATAAAAAGGTCATTAGACTATTAATTATCTTATTATATTGTTGTTTATTTTGAAATTTCCTATTCTGAAAGTGAATATATCAAAATAATTATATTATTGTCTATTTAAGAATTCTAAATAGGTAATAATATAATGAGACAATGATATAATTCCAGAATAGACAATGATATAATTCTTTTGATATGATTCCAAAATAGGCAATGATATAATTATTTTGATATAATTTTAGAATAGGAAATCATATAATTATTTTGATATAATTCCAGAATAGACAATTATATTATTATTTTGATATAATTCCAGAATAAACAATAACATAATTGTTTTGATATAATTTTATAATAGACAATGATATAATTATTTTAACACCTTCATTTCTAAAATAGACAATTTTAGAATAAATAATGATATAATGAGATAATTAATTATATAATAATTTTTTTGACACTTATAATTCCGGAATAGACAATTTCGAAAGACATTTCCAGATCCGGAATTAACTTCCGAAATATCTATTCCGTATTTCATTTTTTACAAAAAAAATATTTTGAAATTGACAAATCCAAAAGCTAATTTCAGATCCGTAATAGCTTTCAGATTTCCAAAAGTGTTTTTAATGGAACTTTCTTTTTCGAAATAGGCAATTTTGAAAGCTATTTTTGAACCTAAAATTGACTTTCAAATTATCTATTTTAAAAATTTTTATATTTGTTTTTAAATAATAAGGGGCATAATGGTCTTTTTAAACGGGGCACTTTTGGAAAAATTTAAAAACTTGGAAGTGCTCCAATAAACCTTGAAGGTGCAGGAAGAAGCAGTCCCAGGTGTACCTAAAAATGGGGATCCAATTCCTCTCCAAGTATTGACGAGTTCTTCGTGCACCCTAATACGTTCTTCCTGCACTCTAATAAAAAAATTTAAGACCACAATTACCCTTATATGAGAACCGGATGACAACCCCATCCGGTTCTCATTTCTAAATCAAAATGATAACTGGATGAAACTCATCTGGTTCTCATAGTCCAAATCGAAAACGGATTAATTTTTCGATTTGGGCTATGAGAACCGGATGAGTTTCATCCGGTTATCATTTTGATTTGGAAATGAGAACCGGATGACACCCCCATCCGATTGTCATTTGAAAAAAATTGACAATCGGATGAACAGGTCATCCGATTCTCATATAAAGACAATTGTGGTATTAAAATTTTTTATTAGAGTGCAGGAAGAATGTATTAGGGTGCAGGAAAAACTCGTCCCAAGTATTCTCCTAAGCCCAACTCACCAATAATTAGTTTCCAACATGTTTTAATATTTTCGTGAAAAAAAAAAAAAAAAAAAACTTAACTGCCACACGTTTAAACGAACTTCTCCCTGAAGATTTCTAAAAGAGATAAATAAAATTAAAACTAAAATTTAGTTTGCACACAAACTAATTTACAGAAATTATAGTTTAAAGAGTAGTTGATGTTATGTCACTTTTTTTTTTCACTTTGCATATGAATATGACAATAACACTCATCATTAATAAAGTTATGAATAATGATAGACGTTGATACGAGACACTGGTGATGGAGAACGTAAGAGAGTTTTAAAATTGAAACGAAACAAAAAAATTTATATATTTTAACAAAAAAAATGAAAACTATTGATATACGAAAAAAATAATAATTTTAAATGTGTCTTCCAATGCACATGTAATAAAATATTAAAGGAAGTTATTATAACACATAATTTTATCATAGAACATCAGACATAGTTAGATCAAATAAACCTGTTGTCTTGTCTCTCCACTTTCAGTGCAAATTTGGTTGTATCATTCTGTCGTCTTTTTATATTGTTATTTTCATGTTTAAACACAATATTTATTTTTGCTTTATATTTTCTTTCATGGGTTGGTTTTATTAATCCTTCAGAAAAAAAAAAGCGCAAAACTTTATTTAATGTTAATATTTGTAATTTTGAATTTAGAGATGATAGGCTGTGGACAAGCTACTTCGAAAATAAAATATTTCTCCAATTAGTTTCTATATAAATTAATTTTAACTTGTAAATGAATGGAATTAAGAAAATTAAGAAAACTTAATAATAGTTTAAAAATTATTAAACGAAAATAATATGAGCATTGATGAGTGAGTTGGTTGGGTTTGGGTATTAGGTGTCATCTTATCATTCATTTAAGAAAACGTCAACTAAGCACTAACACTCATGAGAATAGAATATAAGGTATTTTGCTTTTTCGTACCACCTAATTCCTTGTCTAATTGAGAACGATCTGTTTGTTATGCCATGAAAATAATAACAATAAATTCATATCTTTACTAAAAGAAAAAGAAAAAAAAAATGATGATGGAAGGAAGACAAATTTCACAAAACACATGAGATGTTGAAAGGAACAGAATGTTGGTGGATACTTGTTTATTTTCTACATGTAATTAATAGAATTTGAGAATAAATTCCATTTTTTGTCTATTATAAGATATTAGTCTTCGTAAGTTGTGATAAATTCGTGAATTCATCTAACCTAAATCTAATTGCATATAAACTCTTCGATTATTATTTCTTTTACAATTTTTTAATTTTTTAATTCTCAATCAGTCATGATTATCCAGTTCATGCATGTTAACTGAGTTGAATTATAAAATAATTTAATTTAATTTTGTTCGTCCATAATCTTAAAACCAATAATTGGAATTTTGAGAAACATTAATAATAGATATAAATGCTTAAAGAGTATATCTTTGATTTTAGAAATAAAGAAATGAAAGAGAGTGACAGAATATTTGGCGTGGGATGGTTACAGTTCCAATCAAAACCTGATCGCACCCAACATGCCTACAATAAAGCCTAACCATAGATAACAACTAAACAACACGAATCTTTTTAATTACTATTTCTATTTTCCTGCACCACCTGTGTTATCCCCACGCTTTGTCAATTATTGTTATTGTCTTTTTCTTCTTCTTTTTTTATGTTATTTCATTGTGAAGCAAATGAACACAAAAATCATCAAGTTAACACACTCAATGGCAGCTTGCGCACGACCCACCATATATGAATTTGTTTTCTAACAAATTTAACACGAAAGTTTGGAAATTAAAAAACAAGTTTACATTCATGTAACATAATACTACATCAACAAATCTCGCACTTTGAAACCAAGATCTTGTACCGCTAATTATATTTGATGAGAAGCTCGCTCCAAAACAATAAGTAAATTTAATTAGAAAATAAACATTTTATATTTATTATTTAATGATATGTTTTCGTATATCGTATATAAGATATTTATATTTCATTTAACATTACAATATCATATTATAAATTAAAGTTTACACTCCAACTATATATTTAATTTATACACATTTTTAGTTGGTGTAAAATCTTTAGTATAAAAATAATTATTCTTAAAAAGAAATAGTATTTTTATTTGTATTATTATAGAAATATAATATTTACTTTCAAATATAATTAAGTATCAATCAAACAAATTCTTTTCACAATCAAGTCCACTTAATCCCTTACAATGTCTATAACTTTGATATCAAATATAAAGTAAATAGAGACAACTTCTCCTACAAAGACCTGTCATTTTAAATAGATTGATACAATATCTATGAAGGTCTTAGACACAAATCAAAAAGAAAGAGGATGAATTGTTGTTAATGGATAGCTAGGGTGAGAAAGGAAAATGGGAGAATAAACGTCAATTAAGAGTGAGTTAGGTGTGGTGTTTGGGTGGTTAAGGCGATAATGAATGTAGAGATAGGATAAGGAGGGGTGACATAGGAGGGAGTGAGGTTGGTGTGTGATGGGTGAAAGCGATGTGCAATAAGAGCAAGGAGTGAGTGTCGTGTAATAGGATGTAAGCAACATTGTGCGAGGGTACAAAGTATTATAATGTTAAATGTCTAGAATTTATTTATTTAAAATGTCTATGATTTGTTTATTTGCACAACAAAAAACATTTCATTCAATTAGAGCTTTAAGGTCTAACTCAATAAGTCATGTAAAAAACTTGTGGTGTGAATTAAATATATTAGTTTGTTCGACTAATTTAGTCCATCGCCTATATGAACTTATATTGAGAAAAACATTTTATAAAATAATAATTATATTTAAAAAAGTAAAAAATATTATAATAAAATTAGTAAAAAGTAATTTTATTAAAACATATTATATGTATAAAAAATTAAAATTTTATTAATGGCTTGAATTTAAAAAAAACATTTTTAATGTTTTTGAGGTGAGCCAAATGGCATGTTAGTATGACATAAGGTCAAGCAAATGCTCACAATTTTGAAAAACGATCCATCGAATCAATCAACTTGTTTTTGTTACCTCTAAGATATACTTTTACCATAAAAAAAATGTCATTGTAAGATATTTGGAAAAAATATGAAGAAAAGGTGAAGAAGGAAACTTTTGATAAGCAAAAGATTGAGTTGGAGAATTGCCTTCTTATTAAAAACTTTGGAAAATATAGGTGGAAAGAAAAGACTCATTGATTATGAAGAACTTGGTTGAGAAAGAAATTGGAGAAAGTGAGAGTTGATCCAAAGAGACCATCAAAATTATTGTTGTTGGAATGAAAATAGCAAAGGTAACGATTGAAAATAAAGTGAAGTTGGTGACAAAATAAATAATATATATAAACAACAAAATTTTAAGATTCAAAATGATTTTTTTTTTCACCCCAAAAGTTGAAACTTTTAATTTGGATTATTTTAAGAAGATTAAGTATAGGGTTTCTGTTAGTCATGTGATCGTCAATTCACCTAAAGCTTAAATGTGTTTTGATTTTATTTAATATTTTTGTTTAATAGTTAAATTGTGGTTACTTTTCTATAACTTATGTAATTTCCTTGTTTATGATTTAGGTATATTTTGATAAAATAATATTGTCTTATTCATTGATTGATTCTTATATCTACTTAAGTGACTCACATATGAAATATAAGCGGTTACTAATGTCAATTTGTAACTTTGTGATAATCAACACTAAATTGGATATCAACAATCATTTTGATAATTGAATCCAATAATTTTGCAATTTTCAATTCATAGAATCTTATCATTTTATATAATTTTTTCTATGTTAGATTACATATTCAAATTTTGAATTTTCCTTTCGCTCCATTACCAAATATATATATAACGTCATATTATTATTACGTCATATCATATATTCATAAATGTGATTTTTATTCCAAAATATATATGTATTTTTGTCATGTTTTATCATGTATGTTGTTGATAAGATTTAATTAACATGTATGTTGTTGATAAAATTTAATTATAAATTCAAATATGACTCAACCTTTTTACATAAGGACATTTTAATACCATGTTAGCGTCAAATTACTCATATGTAAATGTGGTTTATTCATTGCAAAATTATATGTTGATTTTAATACTAGGTTCTGTTATTGTATGTCATAAATAATGTTAGGTTAAGATAATTGAATTACTCATTAATAAAAATATATTTTTGTTTTGTAACATTTTTTTATGAATAAAAAAAATATTAAAAAACGTGTCTCATTAATTTTTTTTTTTTAAAAACTTTGTTGGAAAAATGTTTCAGTAAAGAAGAAAGAAAAATAAATTATCATAATATTAAATATAAAATGATAAAGATAGAAGGAGATAATATCCTACTAAATTAACATCGTATATGAATTTCACTTATATGTTAATCCTAAGATTATAACTTATCTTAAGAACCAAACCTTTAAGCATGCATGTACACTAATAGAAAAACTAAAAGAAAAAAACACATCTCACAAAATGCTCTCACATATTTATCAAGTGTTTACACTAATAGAAAGAATACACTTTTACATATTATAAATAGTCAATAATTAAATATTTTCAAATAAAGTAAAATTTAAAAATTAAAAAAAGACTTCACTAAAACATTATGGAATTAAATAAACAAATCTATATAACGTATATCAACTAATAAAAAAACCTTAATACCAAACATGTTTTTAAAATAACAAATACTCATAAGGAAAAAATTATAATATCTTATATTTTATAACATTATCTCTTTCTAATTAATTTATCCCATACTATAGCTTTTATTATCTTACATTTCAACATCTTTTCTCAGATTATGTCTTTTACTGGCAATGTTTACCTTATATTCTAATATTTTCATTCATCTCATTCACATATATTTATTTTATAGAGTATGCTTTATCTTATATTTCATATTTTAGAACTAATGGCTTATATATTTATAACTTTAAACTTAATGTATATTATATTTTAATACCTGTATCTATTTATACCTGTTTTATTTTATATTTGAATATTTATCTTGTGGACCTAATGTATCCCATATTCGAATCTCTTTATCAATTGGGATTTGATTTATTTTATATTTTGATCTTTATCTTTTGGAATTAGTTCTTAAAATATTTATGTTATATATTGTAACATCTTTACCTTTTCTTCACCTAATTTATCTCATATTATAATATTTTAATTTATCTTTTATTTGTTCTTAATTGACTGTTATTATATTAATTAATCATTAAAAATATTTGGAAGGGTCAATCTACATAAAGAAAAATCTTAATATATAAGTAACTTAAAAAAAAAAATTGGGAGACACAACTTTCCTCAGTCCATTTTAGATTCGCCTATGAATGTAAGTCAAAATAATGATGCTCACATGCAAAGTGGATATTAGGAGAAAACAAAAAACAAAAAAATATTGAGTGATACAATTTCTGATTGGAAAATTTGAAATTATGAAATGATTAATGTAAATTAACACAGCATTATAGTTTGAACCTTTAATGCTAGTGAACTGGATAAAGAAGAGCACAGAATAAAAAAAAAAGTTAAAAAATAAATAGACATAAAAGTTGTTTAGTTTGAAAAAAAAAACAAATAAAAAGATGATTTTATTTGTTACTAGTAATTTTATTTATTTTTAATTATTTATTATTAAAAATAAAAAATCATAATATTAGAATAGAAAAACACTTAAAAACACGTTTTTTTTAACAACATGTGTGTTCTATATAATGAATTATATATTATTTACACATTTGTTATGACACATGGACAAAAGTCTCTCTTATCTGTCATTGCCTTCTTTCTTTGACATATTTACTTATTCATACCAACATTCATCTCTCTTTTTCTATGCAATTTGGAACCTCTCCTTTCCAAACTCAAACCAAACTAAAAGTAAACATAAACCTTCCCCTATACCAGTCTTGGAAGCTTAGGTTGATTTGTAATTAGTGAAAACAACAATCTTTGTCCCTCTTTCTCATTATTTAAAAGTTATAATAATTTAATTTTTGAAATGGAAAACTATATGCCAAATGTTTACATTCTTTACACACATTTATGATGAAATTGAACGGTCATCTTTCATTTTCATAAGCTCAGTGGTCAACCTATGAATAAGGATGGACACTTGTACCCGCTCAATTTTTTTAATTTCAATTAAATATATTTACCTTTTTATTTTTTTACTTCTTAAATTTATACATTGACCCACTACCAAATAATATTTATTTTTTAAAAAACTTGCCTCATCTGATAAAGAATTTTGAATCTATCACTCGGTAAGCTCCAACCAATGAAAGGAGTTTAATTCTTGAAGAAAGTATGTACTTTGTTCTTGTAAATTTCGTTGTATATATTCAATTTATAGAAATTAAAAAATTCAACTATTTTTTTTACACTTTTTGTCTGAAAACTATATATATTAATCAAAGAACTCGATTCCTAAATTTGTTTATAAAAAAAAGTAAAGGTTTACATCAAATTCGTAGGACTGAGGTCAGATTCGGTATTTCCACTCAAGCCAAATAAAATTATTTAATTGTTGGTTTAACCATTATCTAATCTTCTATTTGAAGCTCAAAGAGACAGATCTACAATATTTTTCTGAATTTTCTTTTACTGTGTTTAATACTATTTCGTGTATATGTATGTATCTGTTGGGTGTCTGTCTGATTTCATTTCACCTATCTTTCCTAACCCCAAGGCCACGCCACTGTCACTTTCCCGCAATGTGCACCAATAACAACAATCTCTCACATCCCCACTAAAATCTAATCTGGGTTTCATTCTTCAGAGGACAAAGTTTCCGACTTTGCGGGATTCGCCTTGTTCCACTGCTGTCATGGGCAAGGTCGCGGTGGGAGCCGCCGTTGTCTGCGCCGCCGCCGTTTGCGCCGCGGCGGCGCTGGTGGTGCGCCACCGCATGATTAGTTCCCGCAAGTGGAGCCGCGCCATGGCGATACTGAAGGAGTTCGAGGAAAAGAGTGGGACCCCACTTGCAAAGCTCAGACAAGTGGCTGATGCCATGGATGTCGAGATGCACGCTGGTCTCGCATCTGAAGGTGGTAGCAAGCTTAACATGTTGATCAGTTTCGTCGATAATCTCCCTACTGGGTTCGTAGATTTATCCTATCTCTTTTCCTTTTTCCCATCTGTTCGCAGTTTGATACTAATATTAATAAAAATATGTATTTTTGTTCTCTTTCTCTGTTTTTTTTTTCACAATTTTTTTTTTTAATAAAAAGAGTTTGAGACAGTTGAGGATCAGGATGTCCCGGATTTGTTGACTGTCTATTTGTCCTGCTCTTGGGAACGTTGATCTTGTTGTTTTATTTGACTTTTTAAATGGATTTTTGGTTAATCTTTTTTCTTTTTGTTTTTTATCTGCTTGTTGTTTATTTTACTTCTGAATTCTGATACGGTGAACTGGCAAATTTGGATCAGTGGTGTAGTAGCTCACTTCATTATATACCTTTTTGCGCCTTTCTTAACCTTTTATTTTTGTATGTAATTCAGTAAATGTTTATATGCATTATCTCAGTTATGATTGCATTTTGGTATTGGAATGTTAAGAGAAAAGATTAGAGCTTTTTTGTTCATTGTAAATCCGGGGTTTTGCAACTCGAGCGTGATTTGTCGTGATGGTTCAGAATGATACTGCTTTTTAGCAGTTCAGAATTTACGTGGTTAAATTGGAGGAACTTACTAACATATCATTCATGGTAATAAGACTATCCAATTGTTAATGGTTTATTACTAAAACATTTGATTGTTATACTGCGGTTTGAAGAATCTGCTGTCAAGATGCTGAGAGAGAAATATGAACTGGTTATTCTTAAGGATTTCTTCTGTGTTGATTCATTGTCCGCCATATCCATTATTTGCAGGGATGAGGAAGGACTCTATTATGCACTGGACCTTGGTGGCACAAACTTCCGTGTCCTTCGTGTACATCTGGGTGGGAAAGACAAAGGCGTTATTGGCCAGGAGTTTGCAGAAGTTTCAATTCCTCCACATTTGATGACTGGTTCTTCAGAGGTAAGTGTGTTATGGGAAAATCTATTAGAGTATTAAGCCTTGCTACACTTTGATACATATTCGTTATGTTGTTACAGGCACTATTTGATTTTATAGCCTCAGCTCTTGCCAAGTTTGTTGCTTCAGAACCAGAAGGTTTTCATCCTCCCCCTGGCAGACAAAGAGAACTGGGTTTTACATTCTCATTCCCAGTGAGACAAACATCAATTTCATCTGGGACTCTAATTAAGTGGACTAAAGGTTTTAATATTGAAGATGCGGTAATTCTTGTTGCCTTCATTGTGTTCTAGATGAGTGCTAGCAATCTTTCTAGTGGACACTTTTTAACACCTACTATTGGTTAAGATATTTTAGAAACTACAAAATCGCAAATGAAGCTGATTAACTAAATATGAAATGAGAGCCACTGAAATTTTTGATTTCATAAATTTCAACCGATAGTAGAGAGTGTGATATAAGCGTGTTGTTAGCAGTTTTCGATATTCAATTTTAGTTTGTGCAGCCACTGTTTTCTTTCTGACATTTATCTTAATTGCACTGTGACGTCTAGTCCAGAAATTTGAATGAGAAGGCACGTTGTTGTACTAAGTTTTGCAAGTCTCCAGATATTACAATAGTATAATATTTGCCTCATTATAGTTCAACACTGCATCCTAGTCAGAGGATCTTTTATTTTTTAGAGTGAACTCTTTTACTAGATTTCTTGGTGTTTCTCTGATATTCTCTGACTCAGCATGGCGATCTGAGAGTTTCTCCTTCCTGGTTTGTTTGTAGGTTGGTGAAGATGTGGTAGGAGAACTAACCAAGTCCATGGAAAAAATTGGGCTGGATATGCGAGTTGCTGCTCTAGTCAGTCTCACTCTTCTCTCTTTAGTATTATTTTTATGGCTAGAATCTGAGCATATGACTATTTCCAGTTTGTGTCTGATGGACTTTTTGAGTTATAAAATTTTATTATGTCAGTTTTTATTTATTTCAAGCCATTCTTGGTGGTTTATTATATTAAACTGGAAATTAAACTTGTTGATTTGATGTAGGTTAATGATACCATTGGAACATTAGCCGGAGGCAGATTCTACAATCAGGATGTAATTGCTGCTGTGATTCTTGGTACTGGGACAAATGCAGCATATGTAGAACGTGCACATGCTATTCCAAAATGGCACGGCCTTATACCAAAATCAGGAGATATGGTAAGTAGGTTATGAATGTGAGACTCAATTTCTTGTGAAAGAGTTGTCTTTACCGTGTTACTATCTGGCGCCAAAGCATGCTCTGATTATTTCTAAATGTTATAGGTTATAAACATGGAGTGGGGTAATTTCCGATCATCACATCTTTTTCTTACAGAATATGATCTAGCTCTTGATGCTGAGAGTTTAAACCCTGGAGAACAGGTAATAATCATCTATAGTGTCCGTTTGTATAATTAACTAATGCAACTCTAACATTATTCCACTATTATTCTCAGATTTTTGAGAAGTTGATTTCGGGCATGTATTTGGGGGAGATTGTTAGGAGAGCTTTGCTGAAGATGGCTGAAGAAGCTGACTTTTTTGGAGATACTGTTCCACCCAAATTGAAAGTTCCTTTCATACTTAGGTATGATAATTTATACCGCAACTGTAGTTTTTAATAGTGCACTGGTGTAGCAGTGGCCACAGGCTGCTATTTCAGACTCATGCATTTTTGTATGGTGGGAGTCATGGCCGTGAATAGGGATTGCTGTCTCTCTATATTTTTGGGTCACTGTTCTCTTTTTGGGTCTCTGTGTGTGTGTTTATTTCAGTCTTGAGAGATAGAGAGAGACCCACTATGTTGCTGTCATGAGAAGTTCAGAATGAACATGAGATCAAACAGCAATGCTAGCAAAGTGCACATCTGTTTCTGGCAAATCAGCCACACTGGTCAGTTCTGGTGTTGTTTCCAACTTTCCAGTGAACCCAAATCTTGTTCTTTCCTTATGTTCTGTGTAACAGATCAACATAGGTCCTTCATTTCACTGCTCTGTCCCTTCTTTCCTCTGGTTTTCTTAGAGCTGTTTGGGTAACATGATAGGATACGGAATGATAGGATAAGAGTGTGTGAACCACTTAATTAAGCACTTACTGAATGATTGCTTATGTCTAAGTTATTTTGATAACCAAAGAGAAAAAATAAGGTTAAATTGTTTTCGTATTAGTAAGTTATTTTGAAGAGCTTAATGAAATAAACCAAAATAGCTTATGGACAAACCATAAGCCATTTTCATCTGCTCTTCCAAACACTTACATAAGTGCTTATGTCATAAGATAAATAGAAAGAATTTGTAAATAAGCTTTTCCAAAAACACCATGATATGAATCCACTAAGCTCTTGTCCTATCCTGTCTTTGGTAGACACATAATAACAATTAAATAGTGTTATCATGTCTTTGGTAGACACAGAATAACAACTATATAGTATTATATTATTCTATCATGTGTTTTGAGATGGACCAAATAATGGCATGTGATCCAAGTCATGATAAATGACAAAATTACCCTTGTGACACAATTGCATATCATTTTTTAGAAGTTAACTATGATAGTTTTATGTAAATTTTTCTATTATTTAAATTATAAAAAAACATACAAGCAACAAAATAATTAGTTACATAATTTTAATAAAGTTATTTAACTCTATAAATATATAATTTTAATATGGATGCATTGAATTGTAAAACTATTATTTTATAATCATGTATTGAATTCAATTAAATTTGAAATTATAAATAAATTATGAAAGTAGCAAAGTAATTTTAACTAAAAGAGTATAACACGTAATGTAAATATTTCATATACTTGAAAATTTCATTCCCATTTCAAAATAACAAGGGGAATATGGATGTGATGATAACTTGATTCGTGAAGTTCCACTGATAAAAAGGAGCACAAGTGATGCAGTGAGAGTGCAAATGGTGAAACACAGTAACGGGACAAATGGCCTGAGAGAACTTAAGTGGAAAATATTTTAATCTTATCCTGTGCTTCCAACATAGCATTCATCACAAGATAAAACAGTAAGGGGACTAATGGGCTGAGAGAACTTAAGTGCTTCCAACATGTCATTCATCACAAAATAAAATTCAACTGGTGAAAAAGATAGGATAGGATAAGGTGATAAGGTTGTCTGATCATATCCAATTGTCTCACAAAACAATGGCTTAAGATAGGATATAATTTGCGTATCTTATCATATCTTCCTTACCATGGTCACCAATCTATCCCTTAGTGTTAATGAGTTTCGTCTCCATCACTGTTCTGTCTCTTTTTTTCTGTTCTGACTTACGGTGCTATTGACTTGTGTGTTTAGCTTAAAACTACAATTTTTTACAAATCAATTTTTGGTATATATTTTTTAATGTTTAAGTATTGATACATGACTAGTATAAATTATATAACTTATATTTATAACCTTCAAAATTGTGGTCATTCCATTATGTGCTATCCAGCCATATCGGTTATAGGGTTTGGCTCCTTCGCCTCACTATCTTGAATTGATTACTGCCACCAAACAGTCACCTTTTTCTGTCTAGGATGATACCTGTCAATATTGGTCCATGACGTTTATTTTGAGTGTTTTTTTACTGCATATCCATGTGCAAGTAATGTTTCTGATGCTTAGCCTAGTTGTTTAATTGCATGAATTACACGGAAACCTGAGCAAGTTAAGATGCTTGCTCTCTTTAGACTTTTTGTGTGGACCACTTTACTATCATCATGTATTTAAATTTTTTTTAAGTGTTGTTCCCCCCTTTTCTACTTAAATCTCATTTCTCTTGCTTGATAGTTGCTCTGCTGTTAATCGATGGCCAAGATCACCCCATTAACTATCTTGTGCATCAATTCTTTTTGAAACTTGTAAATGAAGCCAAGAATGCTGCAAGACAAGATTGGGTTGTCATTGCCTCTTTTGGGGTTTGTTTGGTAGTTGGTAGGAGATATGCGGATAAGAGGAAAGGTGAAAGTGGTGGGGAAAGATTTATTACTGTTTCTTTATGCGGTGTAAATCGGGGAAATGGTATATTAAAACATTTTCATTTATTCTGTTAAAATCATTGATGTAGATGAAAATATCTTTTACTGATAAATGATAATATTGTTCTCTATGTATAAGCTTAAGATAGAAGAACCAGTAAGAAATAAATGATAATATTGTTCTCTATGTATAAGCTTAAGATAGAAGAACCAGTAAGAAATTTTTTGCGGCATTATTGGCATTACATTTTTCATTTAAAAGTGTGACGAGAGATTTTGCCAAGAGTGGAGTGTAAATGGTAGCCTGTTCATTTTCAGCTGCTTCTTCTGTGTGCTCATACCAATCAACCTTAATAAATTGTATTCACTTCTCATATTCGCTTTTATCCCCTAGTGTACACTGCTTAGGCTACCTGTTTCCCCTTGTTGAATTGTATAACCCTTCATTGCAACATATATTCACTTTTGGAATTTTGACATCATTTTAATTAGGACACCTGACATGTCAGCCATGCACCACGACACAACTTCTGATCTGAAAGTGGTTGGAAACAAATTAAAGGATATATTAGAGGTATGCACGCTCTTCTGCCCACGTTGAAATATTGCTATCATGTCTCACATCATTCTATAAATTGTTTTTCTTGAAGTGAATGTGAGGGGCCAGAACTTATGATGATAAGATAAACTAAACTACCTATTCTTTGTGACCTGTCTTTCAAAATAAAAAGCATTCTGAATATGTTAAGGGCAATAAAAGTTGGTCCTTCTAATGCCCCTCATTTTTGTCAGATCTCGAACACATCCCTAAAAATGAGGAAGATTGTTGTGGAACTATGTGACATTGTTGCTACTCGCGGGGCTCGCCTTGCCGCGGCTGGTATTCTGGGCATCCTCAAGAAACTAGGAAGAGACACAGTTAAGGTTGGGGAGAAGCAAAAGTCAGTGATAGCATTGGATGGAGGATTGTTTGAACACTACACTAAATTCAGAGAATGCCTGGAGAGTACACTGAAGGAATTGCTGGGAGAGGAGGCTGCTGAGACCATTGTCATTGAGCACGCTAATGATGGCTCCGGCATTGGTGCAGCCCTCCTGGCAGCTTCTCACTCCCAATATTTGGGAGTGGAGGAGTCTTAAATTATTGCCAAGGGAATGTAATACTAGTTTCATTTTTTGCTTAGGTAATATAGATCAACACATTGAAGCAATGATGCCATGGTTATTGATCCTGCAGATCATATCCACTGTGGGGATATCCATAGGAGGGCTCTCTCTTCCTACTGGGGCATTCATTATTTTGGTTCCGGGTTTGTTTCTCCTTCGTTAAGGAATAATATCGAAGATATAAACTTAATCTTGAGTGACTAGTCACCTTTTGCGGAATGTAGCCAGCGAGAATAAATCAGGACTTAATGCATTGACAAGCCTAAATGCCTTTTTATTCAAAGCTTTTTTGAGTTATCAGTGAAGATTCAGGAGTTGTTGCTGTTGCTGTTATTGTTATAGCATTTTATTAGCTTGTATGAAACACGCGAGGTATTACAATTTTATTATCAGTGATTTACCGTCGCTAAAGAATCTTGGATTTGTTTTTTTCTTTTTCTTGTTCATGAGAAAAGTGAACATGTTTTCATTTATGAAAATACATATTTAAACTCTCTGGAAGGGTTGTTGATTGGGGAAGAAATATGACTGAGCACGACACATTAGTTTTATCATCAGATGCATCTGACAAATCGGTAACGGTAAGATCATGTGCGTCTGTCTTCTATAAAAATCAACTAACAGTATTATTTGTCTCAATTTAAATCCTATTATGATATCAAGACAAATACTTTGGGTAGCCAATTTGGTTTGTCATCTTTCTATGTTTATATCCCACATTTCACTATGATGCAATAGAAGCCAGTCTACCTAGCTGTCATCAATAATTCCCTTATAAAGATATCCTTTCTTTGATGAATGTAAATTGTTGTAAATCTTTTTTACTACAATAATGGGTTGTGATCTTAGGCCCATGTTCTTTTCTGATTGTCCTTGTGTAAATCTAAAACGTGTTTCAGCTTTATCTTGATATTTTCTTGATTCTGGAACGGCATTGATTTAAGTATAATACTTTGCTAATTATGTTTTGACGATGATAATGCATCTTGTATATGGAAAGTTTGATAGTCGTGTTCCGAAGTCATGCACAATTTAACTCAGAATATCTTGGATCTTCTTATATGGAAATATGAAATATCGGTGCCGAGAAGATCTCTCATTCCGATGGTACAGGTAGGATCCAGCAAAGAGCACTGTAGATCAATCAAGCTCAGTGTTAATGAATGAAAAGAGATGTTTAAAGGTTTTGGTGTGGTTTAACAGAACATAACTTGAGAATAGATAGAAAGAAGCTACATTCATAAGTCCAACTCCAACCCAAACATCACAGCAAAAACAAAAGTACAAAACCTATAGCTAACATCAACCTCATTTTTCCGATGCCCAGGTACAACCTCTTTATAGGTATTGTTCTTTTATGCCATCGACTTGGAAAACTGGAATAAAGCGAAATGCCATTGCTGGCACCCCAAATCGGTATCAGATTCCTTCTATGCATTCTGGAATTTACATTTCCATGATGCGAAAAATTAATTGAAAATAGAGCAATTTGTTCAACACTAACTGATACAATAGTGTTAGGTAGGAAACATTTTCATTAGCTTAAGACATAAACTCCCAGCATGGTTGACACCAAACTTTATTATGCCATTGCGTTGTGTAAGACAAGAGAGTGGAGCGGGCAATGCAATGGAAGTAAAACAGCACTAGACGACAGAGAGAATGGTTGTTTTGAGATTTCAGGCATCGGAGGGAGGAAGAGAAACGTTGTTGAGTCGCTCGAGGACCAAAATAAGAGCTTGAGTACCCAAATTTCCTTCACCATGAGCCTTAAGCGACAAATAAAGCTGTTGAGCGAGAGCCAAACCAGGCAAAGCAATCCCCATTTTCTCACACTCCTTCAGACAAATCCCCAAATCTTTGACAAAGTGGTTCACGAAAAAACCAGCTTCCAAATCCCTCTTCAAGATCCTTTTTCCGTACAATTCCAGCGACTTCGAACCGGCCGCTCCGGTGGAAATCGCCTCCAGGAACAACCCCACATCCAACCCCGCCTTGTGAGCGTACACCATTCCCTCCACCAGCCCCACCATCGTCGAAGCTATCGTCACCTGATTCGCTAATTTCGCGAATTGCCCCTTCCCACTCCCTCCCATGTAGTTTACTTTCCCTAATACTGAAAACAAGGGTTCTAGATTCTTCACTGTTGATTCTTCCCCGCCAGCGAAGATCGCTAAAGTTCCGTTCTTCGCGCCGCGGTCGCCGCCGGACACAGGGGCGTCGACGGAGTGGCAGCCTTTGGCCGCGGCTGCCGCCGCGATTTCGGCGGCGAGGGTGGGCTCCGAGGTGGTCATGTCAACGAGGACACCGCCGGGGCGGAGGGCAGCGAGCGCGCCGGAGGTTGGGTCGAGGAGGACGGAGCGGACGTCGGAGGGGTAGCCGACGATGGAGAATACGACGTCGGAGCGGGCGGCGACGGCGTGGGCGGAAGGAGCGAAGTGGGCCCCGAGGTCGACGAGAGGTTGGGCCTTGGAAGCAGTGCGGTTGAAGACGGTGAGGGTGTAGCCGGCCCTGATGAGGTGGGAGCACATGGAGAGGCCCATGACGCCCGTGCCGATCCAGCCCACACGCGTGTTTGATGGGTTTATGAGCTCGGCGGAGGCCATGAAGTGTCGGACGGCGGAAGAGTGCTGGTGGATACGGCGGCGGAGGAAGCGGAGATTTAGCAGCAGAGTGGGGAGTGGCATGTCTGTTCTTTTGCTTGCCACATATATATCGGTAATATTTTCGTGTCCGATTATCCTGTCGTGTAACTTGTGTTGTCTGGTTAGCCTTAGGAATTTTACTTTTTATTTTTATTTTATTTTTCAATTAAAGGAGAACTTGGTTTTGTTTGAGTTTGACTCACCCACCTGAGAAGTATTATTTGTAATTAAAGTTGAAGATGCTTGATTCATTTTTTATTTTCAATGTTTTAGTATATCTACGAGTAATAATTTTATTGTTTTTCTGTCTTGGATGAGCTAAGAAAAAAAAATTCGAATATAAAAAATGATGCTATCTAGTTATGATTATTAGACTTTTCCTAAAGTTTGTCTTTGATTGTTTACTTTTAATTGATGAACTTAGTCCTATAATTTTTAAAAATATATAATTTTAATTATTTTTAAATTTAGTAACTAAGATTTTTTATCATCAAACAATTGATACAAAAAACTATATTTACATAACATATGATATTGGATATTTTTATAACTAAATTTATTATTTAATAACAATTTTTATCTATATATAATTAATTAAAAAATAAATTCATATATTTTTAATTTTTGAGAATTAATTAATAAATTTTAAAATATAAAAATGAAAATAAAGTTTAAGAAAAGCATAAAGATAAAGTCCTGTTTAATCCTATAAAATTATATGTATCTGATAATTCCTATTTTTTTCACTTTTTTTCGTAGCATTATCGATTTTTAGTAGCAACAACTTTTAATATGTATATATGAGAAATCACAACTTCATGAAAACTCCACCTCCATTCTCAACACTTCTTTTAGAAGTCACTTTCTTCATTCATCATCCCTCTGCCACTTTGCTCTGTCGTGCCTTTCATCACCACCTTCCCCTGCTTCCCTCTTGTCCTCAAGCATGAGAATTTCATTTGTTTAACATGAGTTTACATGCAATTGCATTTGTTTAATATGAGTTTACATGCACTAAAGTGACATGTGCAAGTTTAATCGTTTAGAATAAAAACTTATTGTTTAAATAATGTGTAAGCCAATGTTACTTGCAATGAATATTTGATGTTTGAAATAACGTTTGTTTTAATGGTCCTGTAAGGTAGATCTTTTAAGCATTATATTATGTTAAGTGTTGGAGGTAGATTGTTGAAGATAAAACATATTACAATCATAAAAATGTCATACATGTTTATGATTAAATGTATAAGAGACTATTTATAATCAAAATGATAATCACTTAATTGTTTTATCATGGAAAGAGAATGTTTAATTTGCATTAAAGGAGGTGATTTGATTTAACTTAATTGATAAATTTTTTAAATTGGTGTAATTTTTATCTGAGATTCTCAAAATGATATATATATCTTTTTTATTTATTTCTGGATATGGGTAGATCATGATATCAACGTGAATAAATAAATGATATCACGAAAAGATAACACCATTTTAGTTTACTAGAGGAAATGGTCCAGTCAAGATTTGAATTAATAAGTTAATTAAAATCATTAGAATACTGCACTATTTTATGGTATTCTCCATCCATTCCTCTTCTTTTATTTTTGGCATGTAGTAGTGTGTAATTAAAATAAATGTAAAGTTATAAAGTTGTTTTATTTATTAATAAATATGTAATGGTTGAAATAAAAATGATGTCAGTGAGATTTATATATTGAATTAAATTAAGAATAAGTTTGATATTCAAAATAAAAATAAAATAAAAATAAAATTTAATAATAAAATATATTTAGCAAAATTAAGTTTAAGTTGGATATTTGAATTTAATTACTAATATAGAAATAATTTAAAATAAATTAAAATTTAGCAATAAATTTAGAAAGAAAAATTTGAAAATATTATATAATTTTTTAAATAAATTTATTGTTAGTTTTTAAATTATATCTAGGTAATTTTTCTTCACAATATGTAACCACTCTTTTATTTAAATTAACTTCACAATTATTCAATTACTTAATCAGAATTAATTTCAACCATTACATATTTATAAATCAATAAATAAGATAACATTGTAATTGTCCATTTATTTTAGTTGCACAGTAACAACATATCAAGTAAAAAAAAGGAAAGGAATAGGTGGAGAATATTAACCATCTTAAAATGGTGCAGTATTCTCATGATTTTAATTAACTCATTAATTGAAATCTTAGTTACACAATTTCATTTAATAAATTAAGATTGTGTTTTCTTTTCATGATTTCATTTAATGTTAAATTAAATTGTGTAATAAAGACATTGTTAATGATATGGTTTCTCAGTTAATGATATGGTTTCTCCTATACCATATCTGAAAATAAATAAAAAAATACATCATTTTGAAAATTTCAATTAAAAATTACACTATTTTAAGAATTTTGCCAACTTAATTTGACAACACAAAGTTTAAAATGCAGTTAAATGAAGTTTTAATATCATCCCATCCACAACTCAAATTATATCACATTATTCAACAAAGTTTCATACTAAATATTCATTTAAAGTTATCACGACTTACTGATATTCTCTAGTGATACAGAAAGCGATTGCCAACTATCTAATCTCTCACACGCATAAACTGGAAATCAAATTGCAAGTTTATCCAAATCTCAATTTTATCTCAGTTCATTAATGATAATTTTTCTTACTTAAACATTCACTAATATAAAACAAAAAGATGAATTAAATTAGTTAAGAAAATAACTTTTTTTAACTATCGAAATTAAAGTGTGTTCAGATATAATTAACTATTGACTTGTTAACTATTACAAAATTGATAAAGATGATAATTGAAATGAAAAAAATTTAGAAAACAAGAAACCAGAGCTTGAGAAAATAAGTGTTTAATTTAAGTAAAGAAAAAAAAAAAAAAAAA
>Ga0209489_100877_pt1 | contig 60143 bp, 23 predicted proteins | sample SiratrowhiteBW_FD_187527 | JGI IMG/M metagenome (GOLD analysis project Ga0209489, IMG submission 187527) | Root nodule microbial communities of legume samples collected from California, USA - Siratro white BW (SPAdes) (version 2) | ecosystem: Host-associated > Plants > Roots > Nodule | place... | reverse complement strand
TATATATAAGAATATATATATATATATATATATATATATATATATATATATAGTTTGATAATTTAAATAATTATCAAAATTTTCTTTGTATTAAACATTAAATGTGATTAAATATAAATTAATATTTAAATACTTATCTTGCTAAAAAAATATCTCATTATCCGCTTAAAAAATAATCACAAATTATTTGATACCCATTATAATCCTTGAATTATCATGCATAGTTTTATTTTGTTAATTTGTTTATAATTATCAACTCATACATTACTCGTCAAAATTTAATTACAGAACATAATTTCTCTACTTATATTATATTTTTAGTTTTAGCAACATATAGCATAAACGATTATGCCAACAAAATAATTCATATATTTGGATTTAGATGATCATATCAATGAATTTTGGATGTGAAAGATAATTCACTTATAATGAGAAAACTACATAATACGCACTCCATCAAGAAAAACTAAATTAAGGAGTTCAATATAATTATTAAAAATTACCACTAACATTCTCTATTCAGTACTGAAGTATGAAAAGATCATCTTTTCTTTAGACTATCTAAAACTAGAACAACAAAAAATGACTTAATAACAATGAAAAAAAAAAGTCCTGTGATGAACAAAAGGAACCCAAAAGAGACATTGCACAAATGTGAGAACGTTTTCCAATCTCCCCTTCTACAAGAATAGTGGACCCTTAATCTAAAACGGCTTAAACTTTCATTTAGAATTACAAAAATTTTGCACCTTTTTATTTAATTTATTCTTTATTGATAAAAAAATTAAAAAAAAAAAACATTCTGAATCACAAATCAATGATTTTAGTAAAAAAAAATGTTAAATTAGGACTAATTTAGCTTAAAATGAAATAATTTCTTCTTCTAAAAATTATATCAATAGCTACATCAAACTATAAGCATATATGAAGACAGGCATTTTATAACAATTTGAGCCATTCTTTATAAGTTTTTATGTAAAGTAGGAAATTTTAATTAATTTAATTTAGAGATTAAATATTTTTCGAAAATATTTATTTGAACATATTAAATTAGGATAAAATTTTTAAAATGAATTGACTTCAAACCACTAATTAAATCTGTAGCTATTACTTAAAAAAATAATTCCTTTCTTAAAAAAAAAAAATTTGATTCAATAAGTTCTTGATTATTTTTACTTCTCTATTTTTAAGTTATGCAAACCAATGTTTTGACAGATTCTCCATTCAATCTAAATCCATAGATCGTATCTGTTTTTAAAACTATACTCGTAAGTAATGTAAGAATTATAAAACTACAGTAGAAAGTAAAACTCACTAAAATCAGTCTAGTAAAATAAAGTTTAGTAATACTCAGGGTTCTGTTCTAACTTTCTTGCTCTCGTGGACATAGAAAAAAATAAATAACATTGTAAATGCACTTTCCATTTTGTTTTAAATACGACATAGAATAGACGAGGATACGAAAGAAATGTGAATATATACACACACAATAAATTTAAAAATTATAAAATACAACATACTCGTTAAGATGAAAAAAAAATCCTTTTAACTGCTATATTGAGATGAAAAAATCGTTTTATTTTTTACATTCAAATCATAAAAAACAAATAGTTTAAACAACATGTTATATCATACTACTTTTTTCTTGTCTTTTTCCATCTAATTGATCACTTGGTTAAGAAATAAAAATTTCTATCTAACAAATATGGGAAAAATTAATTATAATAGAGTTCAATGAATATAATTATTATATGAAATAAAGTACAAAAGCTCATTATATAAATGAAAGTGGATGATATTTATTAACTACGTTTGAATTCGAAAATAATGTTTACAAGAGAATTAAATAGAACGGAAAAATATTTAATTAAGAAAATATAAATTTTGTCTCTTAAAATATTTCTAAATGTTGATTTAATTTCTATAAAAAATAATGTATCTTAATCTCTTTATTTACTTAAAACAGATGCTTTAGTCATTCGAGTATACAATTGGAGGGATGATTTTCGGTAAAGAATATCTTAAATTTTTATAGAAAATAAAACTAATATCTTCAAATATATTGAAATACTACAAACATACTTTATATAACTTTTGGTTGACTTTTGTAAGACAATGATAGAAAATTCGTGACGTCCATTATATAACTCTATACCAATTGATAGAGAGGAAGAATGAAAGAAGAAGCAGATAATGTAATGTGATAAAAGAAATAAAGTAAAATAATTATAATAATCAAATGGTTCTATTTGATTTTTTTTATTTTGCAACAATTATATACGATTTTTGACAAACATCCACACTAATAGAATATATCAAATTTAAACTCAATAAAAATATAACATACATGTTTGAATATCATCATCGTTTGACAAAAAACAATTAAACATATTTATTTTTCTAATAACGTGTGACGAACTCCAAAACCAAGTCTTAGTTAGTAATTTATGGACAATCTTTTACGTGAATATCAGAGTCCCTGATAGATGGTTTATTTATGCCCTAGACTTCTTCAACACTAATGGGTCTTCTTCCACTTTTGTCATGCTTTTCTAATATGCAAAGCAAGCGCTAGATTTGTACTTGGAACATGTAAACAACCCGAATTATTCAGTGGAGTTACATGCAGAAAAGATAGTTGATCCGTTTCTTAGTCCAAAATTGCTCCAGATTCTTGGAAAACGTTCACTGATATTACTGAGAGGTGCTTGCATGAATAAGGAACGAACATGGGCGAAGTGGAGATGCAACTTGAGTTTCAATTGCAGGAGAAAGCAGAAACCAGGTTGACTGCAATGTTGATTTTGTCCACACTGTTTAAACGCAAAGATTATCCTAAAATTAGTTACTTATTTACTGCACTTTACTTTTCATTCTTCTTTTTTTTTAAAAAAATCAATAAATATACTAAAAAGTTATCCTAATAACATAATCATAAGATTTTTATTTTATTATTTTCAAGAAAAGTCCACAACACATTTTCTAATACATCTCTTTAGAAAATACAATTTTTACTATGAAATCCATTTATCATCTTATAATTTTAACAAATTCTCAACTTGAAATATAAATTTATTTAAAATAATGTATTACTTGCACTTCTTGTTATTTTTTAAAGCAATATTCTACTGATAAATTTAGTTAGTTTCAATACATCATTCTACTGTGTTTGGTCTCGTGTATATACTTCTACCTGTTAGTTGTCCTCAATCATGAAGTCAATTTGTGAAGGCTTTGACTCTATTTTGCTTTCAGTCTATGATCCAATACATTGTGTTGATGCAATTCATCCATGTTCTAAATGGTGGAAAATTTTAGGTCCAACTCAATTTTATATTAGGCTACCGAACCATTTTATTCTGTTTTAAAAAAATAAAAATACTTTCAAAACTTAAGTTGTATTAACAAAATTAATTTCATATAATAATTTAATACATAAATTATAATACATGCATATTTTATTGATGAAATATTTTTTAATATTTTTAATATGTTTCTTTTAAATTATTATTTTATAAAACAAATTTATGTATACAGAGGTTAATGGTTTAATCTCATTTAAACTACAACCTAATAAGAATACCAGGAAAAAAAAAAAAAAACTCAATTTAATTTAAGATATAATTTTCTGAACCTGATTTGTTTTATAAATTTTATTGAACTGACCAGAAAATGTTCATTTTAACAGCCATAATGATTACACTAGAAGGAGAACGTTCACTTATAATTTCCAAGTGATAGATTGCAATTCTGTTTTATTTTCTCTTCTGCTTAATCTTCAGTTCTAAGGTCTACGTCTATCCCATTATACGTTGATGAATTGTACATGTAATATTCTCATGTGGTAGATTGTAACTCTACTTTAATTAACAGGGTAGTGTATTCAACCCCTTTAAAAGAAAATATCCACTGAGAGATCTTAGAAAGAAGAGAGACTTTGAGATTTATACACTTCAGAGATAATTCTCGTCATGCACATAGAGTTCATGTCATTTTGTACTCTCTTTTTTTCACTGAAGCAAGGGAGTAACTGTCTAAGTAAATCTCATCTTCTACCAACAACAAACTAATTTCAATGCACACAATTAAAAAAATCAAATTCACTTCGGCATGTTTAAGAAACTAAACTATGTTCTATTATATTACAACCTTTAGTCTTCTTCAACCACAAAACAAAAGGGTATCCTCTGTTTTCTTTTGTTTCTCATACTGAGTCCAAGTGAGCAAATTCATGCTATAATCAAACTAATGTTTTAAGGAAAAGAAAAAAAAAAGTCAATTATCATAGAACTTTGTCATTGCTTTTTCCCTTGAAGAACTACAATCAGCAAGAATGAACTTCAAGCAAAGTTGAGTAATTGGATAAAAAAATCTGAAAGAAAGTGGTAATACCATCCCCGTTGGTGGATGCTGTCTAATGGTGGCATGGTTTTTCCTAGAGCAGCATTAGGTTGGTGAAGTAAAACAGTTACTGAAAAAAAAGTTACTGAGTGAAGAAAGTTATATGAAATGAAATATGTAATACATTCTGAAACATATCAAACAGTGTTTACATTTACAAGTTTGTGATAATACAACAACCAAGCTTTTTCACTAAATAGGAGTTACAAGTTTCACAATATATTCGAAAAATCTATTCTACCAACAATCTCGCAAATATAAAAAACATACTAAATAAAAATAATTGAATCCATCGATGACAATGCAAACAAATACCAAGAACGAACATAGCAAGTTCCAAGTTTAAACCTCACATTCAGAAAGCACGAGGGTAAAGGAGGATAGTTATTGATTCACTGCAAATGTACAAAAAGTTGTTAGCATGAATTATTGTGTAAATAAATCAGAAGAAAATAACTTCCTGTTTCATTGAACACTAAAAGTTCAAGCACCATAAAATCTATAACAGCTGGAGAACAAGTGGTCAATTGTTGCCTACTTATTTGTTTGTCATAATATAGAAATGAGAATCAACGAAAAAATGAAAGACTGAAAGAACACTCACAAGGGAAAGCTAACAAAAAATAATTTTGAGCAAATAACTTCAACTTGGTATTTAAACTTTTCAACTTACATTAGTTCAAAAATACAATAGATGGAACATGCTGGACTTTGTGGTAATCCTCTCCATCAGTTCCAAGCCTAGTCTTGAATGATTTAGGCATCCACCTGATTTCAAGCTCCCGAAGACTAGTAATATATTTTAGGCCATCAGGAACCGCTTTTAAATTGTTGCAATCAGATATGCTCAATCGGTAAAGATTAGGCATAGCTTCATTCTCTATTGTCCACTCATCTAGATTTCGCAAGCCACGAAGTACTAGAACCTTTAGTTGAGGAAAACCATTTCCTGAGCATGCCATTTTCTTTCCAACAAACATATCCCACCCATTTAGAAACTTCAAGTTAGGAAGCTTCTCTAATGTTACCATTGGGTCTTCCACAAGTCTGCAACCCCATAAAGTCAACTTTGAAAGCTGTGGAGGAAACAGTGAGGCATCTGGCAGCCTTTCCACCCGTCCTTCGACCTGCAGTTTTCGGAGGGAAGGACAGCCTAGCACCAATTTTTCAACATCTACTACATTTTCAGGGAAGGAAAGCATGTCAGTCCTTAAAGACAAGGATTGAAGGCAGTCCAATCTCTTATTAGGAGGACTGAAACTTTCACTAAATTTTTGAAAATGTCTTGGGTCATTCAGTACTAACTTTCTGAGCTTTTTTAACTTCAATAGATCTTTTACATCACATTTGCTGGCAGGAAAATTTACTAGTGTCTGTAAATTAGTCAAATTTTCCAATTGCAGGTTGTTAGTGATATTCCCACACCAATTTGGAAGATATAAATGCCTCAACCGCTTCAACTTACAAATTACATTTGGAATTTCCACTGTTGAATCCCAGCTCACTTTATTGACAGTTTGCAAATTTAGGAATTGCAGATTCCCCAAATTGCCCAAGGAAGATGGCAGTACTTGTATACGAGTCCTTTTTAGACTCAAAAACTTCAACCATAAAAGATCTCCCACTTCTTTAGGCAATGACTGTCCCTTCAGCCCCTTAATTCCTTCAAGATCTAGAACTCTTAGTAATTTGAACTTCACGAAAATACCTCTGACTAGGTCCCAATTTTCCATCCTACACTTCTTGTCGTGAAAAAATACAAGGGATCTGAGATGTTCATTCACTTGCTTGTCCTGTGGAATCAATTCATCAACATGTTGATCCAAGTAGACAGCAAGCCTACGAACTTCATCAATTTGTCTTGCATCTGGTACGTTAGCATCAATACTAATTTGATGTGATCCATTAATGATGTAGAGAAAATTTTCTTTTCTGGCCTTTGACAAACACAGATCCCGCATTAAATCATGGAGCCTGTAGGTTTTGATCCTACCAGTAGACCCCATCTGACCAATTTGAACCATGCAGCGGCTTATTAAATTACCTAGATAGCGTTCAGCAACATCCTCCATTGTTTCATTTCGTTCACTCTCATATTGAGATGAAACAACACCTTCTGCCACCCATAACTGCAGTAGTTTAGTTTTTGGTATCTCAGAATCCTCAGGGAATTGACTTAAATAAAGAAAACATGGCTTCAGTTGAGAAGGCAAGTCCTGGTAACTTAAATCCAACACTTCATCTAATCTTCGCCTATCACGAACCTCTGCTCCTGTTAGGTACGAACTTAGATGCCTATTTATTTTTTCCCACTCACCGATAGACTCCTTTGTAGCCAAAAGCCCTCCGAGAACGATGATAGCCAAAGGTAGACCAGCACACTTTGCAACCATTTCTCTGCCTAACCTTTTAAAGTCATCAGAAGTTGTGGATTCTGAAAAAAGTAACAGGCAATTATCACATTCACTACAACAACATAAAAGTATACAGAAATTCTTCCGCATTGTTATGCCCAGAAAATCAATACATGAGAAGTCATTACACATTTCCTTTTTTCCATACAAGTATGCAGAAACATCTAAAGATACAGTTGTAAATTAAACACGGTTATTACTAACCACATATACTTAGTTGTTAAAGAGCATAGACCCTTATTTAAGAGACATAATCTTAAATACAATTCAATAAAAAGGTCCATACCTTACCTTTCAGAAAGCCAAATGGTATTAAGGAGACCAAATGCATAAATTTCCCCATTTTGACTCTAACACATCTTACAAAGTTAAATATAAAAAATTTAAAATATATAAAAAATGAACAACAGTTTATGATTGAATAAAATGAAAAATTATTTAACTCATATATTCGCACAGAATTGGGCTATACCTAATTTCATATGAAAACAGAGCACTTTACATCTTCACAATACTCAAACTTCCTTTGAATTTCATATTGCAATATATGACATAGTGTTTTTATTGCTTATACTGTTGAAGATCCATATCGACCAGTGATAAGATCAATTCCTAATATATAAATATGTACAAACTTCGCCTTACAAGTCGGTTTTATAAAGATAAATTAAATTTAAAAAAAAAATACTTTTATCACTTTCCTTCGGGTATCACATAACTGATAAATATGAAAGATAAATGAGAAAATTGGGAAATTAGATATGAAGTTGAAGACATTTAGGTACCTGGGTTATCTTGTCTTGGAAAAGCTTTTTTCTTAAACAATGCCCAACTGTCCTCTGCATTTAAGCAACTTGGTTCGTGAAGCAAGCCTTCAGGATTTACATGCAATGAAATGTCTTTATTGCGGGATGTAAAAACTATCTTACTCCTTGTATTTTGTGATGGAAAGGCAGGACTTAAGATGTCCCATGCCTCATTGCTCCATATGTCATCGAGGATGATCAAACATTTCTTCTCTTGCTGAACTTTAAACAACTTCCTTGCCAATTCATCATCTTTCATTTTCGTAATCTCATCTCTTTCCTCTTTTGTAGGAGAAATTAGCTTTAATAAAATTCCCTCCCAAACATCTCTTTTCTTGCATTGCTGAGATATATAGGCCCAAGCAAAACCATCAAAGTTTCGCCTAATAGCACTGTAATGGTAAATGCTTTTGGCAAGTGTAGTTTTACCAAGACCACCCATTCCACAAATATAAACAAATCGACAGCCCTGATTTTCATTTATTAGCCACTCCGCCACTTTGTTTATGTCCTCATCTAAGCCAACAATGAACTCTTCAACAATGTGAGAATAAGACCATCTCAATTGTCTTTTCACCTCAGATGCTTCTTCATTGTCTTTTGTTGCAGCCAAACCATAAGTTTGTAAGCTTCTTGTAAGGTCAGATATTCGAGAATTGATTGATATGAGCTCAGAGCCGACTTTATGAATATTTTTAGTTCTAGAGAGTGGATTTCTAGCTCCAATACTTATGCCAAATGCAACCTTAATAGCATAAATTTCAATCACATCCTCTGCATCATAGGCTAATTTTCTAACCTCCGAAATATAATTCTTTATAGTATCACCTTCATCCTGCCTGCTCTCAGCATCTCTTAGAAAACATTGCATCCTCTTTAGTTCATTTTGGATGCTTCTGACTTTGTCACTCACTCCGTTTAACAATCTAGCCTCTTCAATCAGTATATCAGCAAGCCTATCGAGTGCAAAGGACACAACTGCCTCAACCATCTTGATTATTCTGTCTCTTTCAAGAACAAAATCATGAGATAAAATTCATCTCATATACGTTAAGTCTCACCTACGAGACAGATACTTTATGCAGGTGATATATGAAATTATGAATGTGTATTAATCAGTAAAATTGTTATAAGATTTTGCAAAACAGATTATGTAGATTCTTATGCATAAATTCTTGGCAATCAAATACTTCTTCCCCTCAATGTCCATTTCAATTGGAAAAGGGGAACTAAAAACAAAACTGGGCAAACCTAGAATATGTAAACTTCAAGTACAAAAACATGGGAAAGAGGTTGAAAAGCAGTCAGAAGAAGAGAAAATGGAAAAGGTTATGGAACGCAGTTGAACTTTCTATAAAAAGTTAAATCCATAGTATATTCCTCTAATCCATGTTCCATAAACCATATAAATCATAGTTATGGTGTAATTTTGTGCTTATGTTACTTCAACTGCAAAGTAAATCCCTACACTATCAGAAGCAAACCACAGTTGACTTTGGAAAAATAATGTAAGCTTAATAAATTCTTGAAGAATAGCATATGCTTAATAATATACGATCTCATATGAAGTATGATTCCACAGCTAGGAATTTGTGGTAAGCATAAATTTAAAGCCCAAAAGTATAGCAGTGAAATTAGATACAGAATCAATTATGGGAGCATAATTAACTAGATCCAGCTAAGGATGACAATATCATAGAACAGAGAAAGAGATTAAGGAACAAGTAGGAGTTGTAGAAGAAGCAGAGGAAGATACCACCTTCAATTCAGTACAGAATATGGAGTGTCTCTTGTTCAACCCAAGTCTGGTTCTGCAACTAAGATGCTTTGGAGTTTCGATGCTTTATTGGTGCTATTTTATTACATATATAATAAAAAAAAATGGCAGCAAATTGCGTCTGCCTTTTTCTTTTTTTTTATTAAAAGAATAATTTCCAGGAAAATTAATTTTAAAATAAAATAATTTATGATGAAAAGTAATGTAAAATTTTAATTTAAAACTTATTTTGAATCATAACTAATTTTCAATATCATTTATCTAAAATTTTGTTAATTAAGATTTTAATATGGTTTTAGATTATGAATCTAAATATGCATCGAATATCAAAAATTAAAAAAAAGTATTAAATAAATCTTCATATAATAACTTAATAAGCAATGACAATTTTAAATATATATTTCGACTTATTCAATATATATTGTTAGATTTTAGTAAATAACTTTAATAAGTAATAATTTAATAAACATTTATCACATATGAATCTATGTTGTAAACTCAATCATAAAATTTATTAAATATTTTAGAAAGGTTATACACATCAAAGCTGTTTTATAGTATCAGTAAAGTTTTTCCTGTGTTTTGTACAAAGTGACAATGACAAGTGAATTTAAAATAATTACCTTTTATTATAATTTTTTTTTTCTTTTACAGAGGACCTTTCATTTTAATGTTTCAAAAATGAAATAAAAAAATTGAGAACAAAGATAAAAGAAATTACTTTTTGTTTTTCTTTTAATATAACACTTAAATACGAGTTATTAATCAAAACAGATGTATTAAGAGACAATGAAGAGGGAGATCGTGAAATAACTATTCTTTAAATTTAAATGTAAATGTTTTTGTCAGTAATTTATTTTGGAGATGTTGTAGGTTTTCTTTCTATGATCTAACTTGAACTTACTTTGTCACAGGAACAAGAGAGTGATACCAAAAATAATTGTGATTATTAGAGCATTTTGAGTATCTTGAGATGAAGAAACAAAGTGGGACACAAGAAAAATAAAAATTGATTATTAATTAATATTTTAAAATAAATCTAAGATCTACCAATAATAAAGAAAATAATAAAAAAAAAAACATAAGATCTGCTGTTATTTTATACTTCACTAGATCACCATTATTAATTAGTCCTCAACCAAAATAGACACCAACATTAACTCAGAACATATCAGATTGGTGAGGGAAATACCTAGGTTTGAAAATTATTTATGTGAGTTATTTTTTACAAAATATTTTATTTAATATTTTTAAATTCATAATCATATTTTAATTTTTTATGTTCTTTTTAAGTTAGACTAAAATAATTCATTAGTCTGATAAAAGGTTTAGTTGGATAAAAAAAATTATCCATTTAAAATACAAGTCATGCTGGATCATACCACAAGATTCTAAAATTTAAGTATACTATTTTGCTGAGTTGTGCCTGATCAAGGGTGGACATGGATTGATTTTTTTATTTTTTTTTTTACCCTCTAATCCAAATTCAAATTATATATTTATAAATTGGTTTATAGTACCAATTATAAAATTGATACTTTTTCGATCAGTTATAAATATTAAATGATTTAAAATTAATATATAACTAATTAATAATTAAAAATAAGCATTTTATTTCTGATCCATGCATGTTTTTATAGTGTTAGAGTTTATGATCAGTAAACATCCTCATTTAAGTGCATGTCACTTCTTAATAATATTCCTAATAATAGAAAATAATGTCTTACCTAACAATATAGTATTGAAACATAATTTATTAAAAGGTATCCATTGTTATATTTTAATAAAAAATTATAAATAAATAAAGATATTTTTAGCTAGATTAACTCAATGACTTTTGTGCAAGTTTTCTTTTTTTTAGAAAAAAAAAAAACTATAGTTATGGAGTTAGAAAGATAAAACATAAAATATAAATATAAATTTTTATTTTTTATTATTTTAATATTGAGCCAAAGACATAAAATATGTGAGAATATATAATATATAAAAAGTGAATATATATATATATATATATATATATATATATATGAAAAGGTACATCCTAATAAACTGTGTTTTATATAATTTTTAATGAATATTATTTAAATAAATTATTTATTCACCTATGTATGTAACTTTCATATAATATTCTTGAATGGAGTTTGGAATTCACTAAAAAAAAAATTGTTCACACTAAATATCATTACATTTGTTTACTTTTTATCATATTATATTGTTAAATAGAGTTTGGACTGCAATAAACTTTTATATGTTTTAACATATTCAATGTATATTTTAATTTATTTGTTAGGTTTAACGTTATTATTTTTTATTTAAAATTGATTTTGAAATAAATACTAGTTTAATTTTTTTATCAAACTGATTTATTACTATTTATTTAATAAAAAATATAAATTTAGATTATAATCCAATTATTTAAATTTGGGATTATAAAACTTAAAATTTATTTTCTTATAAAATATGAATGTAAATTTAATTTTAATCCAACTACTTGGATTTATAATGAGTTCAGGTTAAATAAATTGCACCACATAGACTCGCTAATTATTTTTTATTTTATTTTATATGTTTCCAGCATGATTTGAGAGCCAATAAATTATTCTACACACTAAATACATACATATATATATATATATATATATATATATATAAATAAATGTTAAGAAATTGTTGAAACTTTAGAAAATTGAAAAATGTCAAAAACAATAATACTATTAAGAAAGCAAAATAATAGAAAACATGCAAGGATTAAGGAGATTATAAAATTTAAAAGAAAACTTTGTCTATATTGCTAGAACATCAAATAAAAACATAAAAAAATATCTTTAACTATTTTACATCAAGAAAAATATAAACATTCAAGTATTAATAAAGAATTTGATGTAGATTAATCAAACGCCATACAATAATTATCTAAATACTTAATAACCTATGTAAACACCAGGTAATCCTGTAATAATTAATATAGAAAAAATATTTGGGTCATGATCTAGGCCAACAAATAAATTATAAATCCGAATCCATATAACACTTTGGTTAAACCAAGTCAAATAAATGTGTATCTCAAGTCAACTCTCCTTAATTTCATAACACCTAACACTGACAGGTTCTGTCTATTACTAATGTGGCAAGAAGGAATTATCTCAGGTCAAATTTTTGGCAAGCTTATGAGAACCAGAGAAGATACAGAAGCAACAGGATCCCTGCGCTGAACACAACCTTGTTTCTGCTTTTCCCTGCATCTTCAGGTTCTCCAACCAATATGAAATTTTATGTGATATTCCAGATAGTTATGTTCTCTATTTCTAAAAATATGCAAAACTCCCCTTTAACTTGTGTATTCTTTTTCTCAGGTATCTATATTGATGCTTTCTTAGTTTTATATCTTACAGGTTAGAAGCTGACCAAGTATCTACTTTACATTTAGTCTAGTTGTATAAAATATGTTTCTGCATATAATCCCCATGAAAGAATTTAGTGTGAACTATATAGTTTTATTCTGTATTTATAGCAGTTCCTGAATAATTAATATATCAAAACATGCAAGGAATGATCAATGAATAAGTTATTGCAAAGATTAAGTAATATGTAGCTAATATGCCATCTGCAGTTCATACATTTGCTTGATTGCAACTGTGCACTCATACATATGTAATTTGCTTTCTATTTTTTCATCAAATAGATGGATGGCATGTTGCCTTACTACTTTTACTGGTATGGGGATATGAATCTCCATCTATGAAACTGCCATCACTTTTAGCTAAACAAATTATTTGATGGTAATTAGAGGTTAGTTAAATCAGTAAGAAAAATAGTTAGTAGATCTGTTGTTTAGATTGACGGAATAAGTCCTATTATACTCTTTGTAAAATCACTTTTATTGTGTCTATACAATCACATTTCAGTTATATACTTTTCTCCCAATTTTCTCCTCTGAATCATGTTTTCTAACAGGTATCTAAAATTTGACAATGTTTATAAAAAATTTGAACTTATGCTGTTTTAAGCATAGGGATTCGTCTCAGCGACAGTATCCAACTGTGATAGAAGAGCTATGCCCTCAATTTTCTCTAGCCGATCTTAGGAAATCAACAAACAACTTTAACGAAAACCAAATAATTGGAAGTGGAGGCCTTGGTATTGTATATAAAGGCTCTCTCCCAGACAATTGTGTTACTGAGTGTACAGTTGCAATCAAGCGAATATATAGGATCACTGAGGGGGAACTTAAGCAGTTCAAGAACGAAATTGAGTTGCTCTGCCAGCTTCGCCATCCAAATTTGGTCACTCTATTAGGATTTTGTGACCACAGAGACGAGAAGTATATTGTATATGAGTACATGACCAATGGATCTCTCCATGATATCCTTTATTGTAGTGATATGAAAATGCCACTAACATGGAAGCAGAGGCTAAAGATCTGCATAGAAGTAGCAAAGGGACTGCACTACCTTCACACTGGTGTGAAGAGAACAATCTTTCATCGTGACATAAGACCTTATAAAATTCTTCTGGATAGCAACATGGTGGCCAAACTCTCAGACTTCCGGCTTTCCCTAACAGGACCACATCATGCATCAAAGCCAAAACCAAAGACAATATCAAAAGATGGCTTTACAGGTATTTATTTTTGTTTTGTTGCTTTGCTAGTTTATTGAAAAGAGTTTTACTCAATAATAATCCAAAAAATACTTATAGGTACATACGGCTATGTGGCTCCTGAGGTTTCACAAAACAATGTATTAACAGAAAAAAGCGATGTTTACTCCTTTGGTGTGGTTCTACTAGAAGTGGTATGCAAAGACAAGCTAAACAATGTTGAGAAGAGGAAGAAACACCCTGTTGAGGAGAATATTGATCCAAATATTAAAGGAAAGATTGCACCAGAGAGTTGGGAAGTGTTTGTAGATATCACAGAAAGATGCTTGAAGTTTGATCCAAATGAGCGACCATCAATGGGTGAAGTGGAGGTTCAACTTGAGCTTGCTCTAACACTGCAGGAAGAAGCAGATATAAGAAATACTTGTGATGATTATACCCTATTATCTATGACCATTATTAATCAACCCTTAACTACAGTAGGCACTAGGCACAATCTTTAGCTGAAAACAAAAGTGATGGATGGTAATAATAACAGGGAAACTCGTTATTCAATCACAGTACAACAGATGATTAGGAAATCATGGGAAAGGATTTGAAGTTCAAGAATGACATTTAGCTCTTTCCCATAATCATCACTAAATGCTTAGTCTCTCTAGAAAGTTTTTAATGTTGTAAGTTTGTGTCTTAGAATTTGACCAACTAATTGAACTGGTAGTTTTGTCTTGTAGATCTCAAAGAACGTGATAAGATAGCTAATTAGTATGGCTTTAGCAGTGTTGAAACTTGAGAAATAATAAAGGCTTTTTCATTTTTGGTACTAGAATTAGTATGTGGGATGGGAAAGCAAGTAACGTTGGTGCAGAGGTTTCCTGCAGAATGTTTTGGTCCTGTTCTCATAGGAAATATTGTTCCAGAATGTTGGGAAGTATAGGGGATATCACAGAAAGATGTAGTTTGATCTAAATAAGCAACAGATAAAGGGTGGGAAGTGGAACTGCAACTTAAATATGATCCATTGTAATGTTATATTGAAGAATTTCGTAATTCAAAAAGCTAGGAGGATAATACGAAACTTAGTTGATAATTATTAAATTAAATTCTTTAAATGATACATTATTAAAAAAACACGAACTTGATAATACCCTTATTTACCTTATAAATAGAGCAACATAATGTACGAAGATAATATGTGTTGAGATGTGGTTTTTCTTCTCCCTGTGACCATCTTCTTCCTCTTTGAATTTTCTTGAAACCATATTATTAACCCTCGTTTACTATATTTTAAATGCATTGTATAATTTGGTAAGTTGTAGTTATATACATATAGATTCTACAATCTTATTCACTGCCTCATTCTTTTTTATTAGTTCAGAAACGAGGGAAGTGCAGTACTGCTCTATTGTTATTTCTTTTTTAAGTTGCTCCACTATATTATTCCATTTATCAATTTTCTAGTCTTCAGAGAGAAAATTCTTCAGGACGACATAAAAGACTTTTCCTATTAAAAAAATACATTTATATTAGGCTTAGTCCTGGATCTTTACTTAATTATTCTAGTTTTACATGTGTTCGTCAAAAATATACTAAAAAGGTTGTTCCAAAATACATAATTTTTATTGGTGACATAATTTTGACTCTGAATTTTTAAGAAAAGTCAACTCTAGACTCATGTTTTGGAAAGAAAAATGAAGTAATAAAACATAAATTATAGATTACAATTTAGCAATTATTTGAAACAGAGAATCAACGCTTTGAATCATGATTAGTTTTCAAAGCTTACAAGTTCGTCTAAAAGGCAATCCTTATAACACAAATAAGAAAATAGTTATGCCGTCAACTTTGACAAATAACGAGTATTTGGACGAGGAAGCTTCCATTCGGGACATGTGAAAAGGATGTCTTAATGTAAGGGTATATTTACAAAATTGTGGAAATAAATAAATTAAAAACTATCTTACAAAATTAATTCAATTTATACATCATGGTTTTAATGATCATTTAAAAACTCAAAATCATTATTCTAATTACAAAAAAGAGAGGTGTTAAATCAACACCAACCTAATAAATTTAGAATTACTCATTACATTACTTCTAATTCGAAATATATATATATAACACTGTATCTAACTCAAAATCTTCAACAGAATGTTTTTATTATTATATCAATTTTCTCATTTCTACAACTCAAACTCAAACTTGTAATGGAGAAGTAATGTTTTCATATAAGAGCTGAGTCTCTTGGTGTTAAGCTTTCTCAACATTTTCTTCTTTCCTTATTTTTCTTTCGTCTAACCAAATTACAAAGGAGAAAAGAAGTTCTTTCCCACTATTTTTCTGGAAACAAAAAGTTTTCATTCAACAGCAATATTAGTTTAATTTTATAAAATGCAATAACTCCAAACAGGATTTAACGATTATTCTTACAAAATATTATCATTAAATCCTCCAAATCCATGCTTGATAGCAACAGAATCACCAATCACCTTAAACTGGCAAGAGATTAAGCAAAACATTAAAACATATCAGCTTTCTTGCAATTTTGCAAAGCACGGGGAATTTATTCACTCGTGCTGCTAAAGGTAGAAAACACTTATTATTAGAGTCATAACTAAAATATTGGAGCAAACTAGCTAAAACAAAAAAGTAGGAGAGAAAAACAGTAGCAGCTCTAAGGAGTCTCCAGGATTCTCAAAATGTAAATCTCCATCAACCAGAAGTATCAATGGAATATCAAAAAGAATGTAAACACGTTTGATGCCAAGGACTCCTTCCATGTAATGTGCCTCTGCATTGTCATGATACCTTATTACGGTGAACGCAGTGTTGCCATAGGATCAGTGGCAAGTTACAGGTTTTCCTTTCTAATTGTCTGCGGGTAACTTGCAGCATCAGCAGGTACCGACATTTATAACTAGTAATACTTGCACTATAACATGAGTTTTATGTTGCAAGTAACACCTGGTAGAAATTACAGGATATACAAGCTAACTTCCAAAATTTAACTCCAGAAAGAGGAAAAAGAATGAAACCTGTAACTTGTACACAATAATACACTTAACTAATAAGCCAAATGCACATTCTTATTTCATGTGGGTAGGGCTTCACAAACAATTTAGCCAATGAATGTTCTCAGAGGATCCTTGAGATTTCTACCAATAACTTATGCAGAGCCTGAGGCTTTGAGAAAAAAGGAGAATGATCAGCCCCCTTTAAACGGAAAACCTTCTCTGGGGGGTTTGCATTTATCATCTTCTCCTGGAGTGAAAGGGGTATGGCATTGTCTTCAAGAGTTTGTATATAAAACCGCCTTACAGATCCATACTTCAGGTCTGAAAGGGAAAGCTTCTCTAAAACTGGTGCAAATGGTACGGATCTCATGGAGACAGATGCTAATGCAACATCCTGCATTTAGAAAGCAACAAGAAACAAGGAGGGTCAGGGGAAATAGATATAAGCTCGCAAGGAACTATTAAAAAGGGCAGAAACAAAACTTAGATTCTGAATCACATATACAAATGTGTATAGTAGTCAGCATATTTACGAATGCATCCCCTAATGCTAGAGAACATTCACGTATGCAAGGGAAGACTTCTGATTGTTCACTTGGACAAAAATGGAAAGGAGGAAATTCGGCCACCACCCAAACTTACTTTGGAGGGACTTTGGTTGAATAACAAATCCTTCAAGAATGACTTGTCCAGATCAAAAGAAGTGGGAGGAAGATCATTCCCATTAGCATATATAAAATTTTGAGCCTGTTGCATAAGATCATCTGAACCTTCCTGCAACATATAGCCACAAGCAAATCATCACTAAAAGGATAGAAGAATTCCTCATTTTTAGAAATCGTAATAGCAGATATAACCAGCAGAAATTATAAAACAATTCAGATGACCTCTGTCTCTGTTTTCAACCTTAGTCCCTTGTGAAATATAAATATTCTACTCCAAAGCAGTGTGATATAATAAATCTTTGTGTAAATTTTTTTGGTAGAAATTTCAGATTTCAGATCACAATTGGAGTAAAATAAAGAAGCATCAATCTTAAAGCTGGCAGGAGAAGAAAGACCTGTTGAGAAATAATATCGAGAGTGCTTTGTCCACTCATCAGCATTGCTGCAGCAATAAACACGGCTTTGGAAATCTTGAGAGGAAACATCTCCATTGCATATGATATACATGCCCCTCCAAAATCATGCCCAACCAAAATCACCTTCATAAGAATTCAAAAGGTAAGAAAATATATGAAAAAAAAGGAAAAAAATTTTCCTAGAGAACTCGGACTTAGATTTTGTACTACCAACATTACATCCTAGCAAGCAACAATGCCAAATGACCTAAAACTGAGTGTCCTCCAAGGAGCAAAGTGAGGGTGAAACATTTACATTTCACAAAGTGAAATTTAATTGGAACAAACTAAGAATATAGAGGGTAAAAAAACTACAAACTGTGACACGAACATGATTAGGTCTAATAAAATCTGAGTCTGTTTCCAAATACAATTAGTGTCATGATAAACATTTTAACCCTCAGAAAAATGTAGACGAAAACAAAATATTGCAACACTGTTAACAACGTGACCCATTACCATCCCTAATGGCAAGTCATGAAACCATGATTTCACCATAAGTTGGCAATGATTGAAAAATATCAGATAAGCTAAAAGCCAGGCATCATATGTCCACTGAAGTACTCCAAACCAACACAGTCAATGGAGATAAATAATAATGATAGAATAGATCAATCTATTATTTACAAAAAATTAAAGGCAGTGGAAGTACCTTTTCGCCTTCCGGAAGTTTCTCAAGGAAGTCAGTGAGTGGTTTCACATATTGTGACAAACTTATAATGCTGTTTGTATCAAATGAACTCACTCCAGAACCAGTTAAATCTATTGCAGCAACTTTATAACCACTTTCTTCTAGAAGTGCAATAGATTTATACCAACACCAGGCCCCGAAGCCACCTCCATGAACAAGGACAATATGATTTGTCTCAAGATCATCGACTTTCACATCCTGTCAAATTGAAAAGTTGCATGTATAAGCTAAAGGAAACACGCCAACAAAGATAACAAGGAAAGGATGAAATAAAGAACAGTTAACATTTGAACTAAAAAACAATAATGTGCTTGCATTTTCCCCTATAACTGGCAAAGATAACATGAAGTGTTAACAGTATGCCATTTTTTTGCTAGAGCTCCAAATAAGTAAACAATTAAATAAAAAAATAATGGATTCTGGTTTATGCAACATCATAGTAGAGTCAGAAGAAGAAAGGAATTTTGTAATATAAATGTTTGACTAAGAAAATGACACAACAAATGCAATTTCAAATCAGAAAAATTGGTACTAGATCCATCTGAATTTCAATGTCACTTTAGTAACCTAGACATCTATGTTGTGACAAGAAAGAGGCAAAACAAAGTTCCCTTCGAAGCTACCCCAAACTTCCAGTAAAAAGCACTTCAAAAGGACAAACTTCACTTTCTTCATTCGCCCTGCCATTATTCAAGTCTAGAACACATTATTGTTTACAAAAATTGATTTTAAGTATCTCCCGGGATGTTTCAACACATGTCTGCACAATAGTATTAGATGCAAATGAAACAAGTTATTTTATTTCCCAACACTGTTCCGATACAAGTCTAGGGCCAGAGACCATTACAGACGATCCATTCCAAAATCCTATCGCTTCCTTCAACATTCCATTACACTTTCCACATCTTCATCTACTTCAACTCTGAGAAACCACATCATCATATAAGCACCCTCAAGTAATTATCAACACCGTAACTTCAACCAAAGCCCGATTCGGATTTTAAAAATTACTATAAACATCTAAACCGCCAACTGCATACATTTCCTTTCGCATCACAAAAAGGTCTTTAAAGTTACCAAAAAAATCTAATAAAACAATAACCCTCATTACTCCAAAGTTACCTTAATCATCAAAATTTTCAAAATCACCCAACACGGGTACAACAAACCAAATCCACCAAAATTAACTAAATTCTCAAAAATTCCAAAAATCACCGGATGAGTCCAACAACAAACCAAATCAACCGAAAAATATAATTCCTCACAAAAATCACGCAATGACTCCTTTTTTCTTCAAAGGTTTTAAATAGCCATTCAGTCAAGGTTTTTTCCTTTACGGATTTCCGCGGCTATAATCTTCCGCAATTCCCTACAACATCAATACCAATAATCGCGAAAAACCCGCAACAAGGACCGACAAATCAAAACCATGAAGTTCGAATTGCATGCCCCAAAATAAAAAAAATTAAAACTTGATTTTCAAATTTCTTTTTTTCATTCAAACTATGAAGAATGTTCACCTGATTGAGAAGCTGATGAGGTTGAAGGAGAGGGTCGGTGAGGGACCTGGCCCTGGAGCTAGAACTCCTCGGCAAGGTGTTGCTGCTGCTGCTCTTCTTGGAGACTCCATTCGGGTACCTAAGCGAAGTGGAGCGATCGAAGTTCTGCTGCTGCTGCTGATGCTGCTTGAAGAGAATCGCGGCGGCGATGGCCTGCTCGCGAATCGCGGCGTCGTCGAGCTTCCTCTCTCTGCGCGAAGCGGAGCGCTTCTTCGCGGCGGAGGAATGCGGCGGCGCGGGCTTCGCCTTCAAGCGAGCGCATATGTTACCCATTGTAACAATCGAAATTGAATTAAACCAATTCAATGGCGATTGTGGTGCATGCAAAAGAAGAGAGGAGAATCGAAGAGTGTGCAATAAAAGAGCGAAAGTAAGAGAGAGAGAGAGAGAAACGTGGCGCGGTGTGGTGGGGGTTGGGAAGTTTCAGTCAGGTGTGGAGTTGGCAGAAACAGGGAAAAAGAGACTTTGTTTGTTTACAGGAAATAACGTTGTTTTGTTTGACAACGTACGCGTACAAATACTTTTCTTCCAATTCAATACTAAATATATTAACAGTTACTAATAATTATTATGATCGCGAATTGATAGTTCCAAATTCCAAATTTCGTTTTCGAACTCGAGACTTGTCTAATCTAACTTATTCTGCTTCACCAAACTTTTTTCACTTTCTCTAAAGTTAAAATCATGTTTTTCTCACGGTAAAAGAAAACGTATTTTACTTTCCAGAGATTTTTTTTCCCAGAATTGTCCACACGCAATCTTGACATAATAAAGGTGTTTGAATTTTTTTCGGAGGAAGTTACGTGGCAAACTATTTAAAAATTCAAGGATTTTCGTATCAACAATGGGATTTGATCCTATGTTGTTGTTGACTATGAGTCGTGCCTTTGAAAAACCGAAAGGGAAAATTGTACAAATATTTTTATTTATAGGAGTTCAAATTTTAATTAAGGAATTATTTTGTAGTTCAAGCATTAAGAACATAACAAATTAAAAAATTGATAACAAATTAACATATTGGAAATTTTTTCTAGTAATTTAATATGTTGAAGTAATTTTAACCAAAATAAATTTTAAAAGACAATTTTTATATCTCTCTAACCTTTCAAATCAAGAATTTAAATATCCCAACACATAAGCGTGAAAATTAAGAACATATCAAATTACCAATATCAAAATAGAAGATGATAATGACTTATACCCATTAATAATTAATAAAAATAATTTATTAAATTTTAAAATCGTGACACGTGATAATTTATATACAACTAAAAATCACCATATTAACATTAGAGTTATATATAAAGTTTGATGTTGCTGATCTAATATCTTTTCAGCATAAAGTTCTTACAATCACTATTGATATTATTTTTACAAACAAATAGTACAGAATTATAAAACTAAATTCATTTTTATCTAGTGTTGACTTTCATCTTTAACTCCTATTTATAGTTTTTAAGTCATTGTTCCTTGTTCGAGCATCCTTGATAGTTGGATAGAATTAATGTTTCTTCACTAAAAATGATAATGTCGTTTGAGTGATGATTTTTCAAACAATCTTTTTGCTTGTTTCTAAAAGTTTATCATGGCTTAAACCCTAACTTGAGTAATAAGATTTTACCACCGCAATTCAAATTTATAAGATTTTAACACCGCAACTTAAATTTATTTTAGGCTCATTCTTAAGTGTCCATTTAGTTGCTTAAACAATGAATTTTCATTTATTTCACAAGTAACTTTTTCTCCCTAACAGTCGGGTGAAGATTTCAGCTTTTTATTTCTCTTTTTTAATTTATCAACAATTTAAAAATTTCATTAAAATAATAAAATTTTCAATAATTTTATATCATTTCATAAATATATTTATAAATTTAAAAATATATCAGAGGGACTTTAATATGATGAGTAATTATATTCTCAAATCAAATTAAAAGAGAGAACTTTATTTTGTTCATTTCAAATATTCACTTAGAAGCATTTTAGAAGAAAAAATTACTAAGTTTTATAAACAGAGGAAGTAGCATTTTTTTAAACCATATCAGTGATATATTTACTCCTTTTAATAATAATTAATCTCCGCAGAAAAAATCTTGTTCATTTTTAATGCATTAATTTTCTTCCAATCCAACCATAATAAATGCTATAAAATTCAGGGAAAGTTTTAATGGGATCTCCTTTCCAATCCAATCATAATAAATGCTATTAGCATGAATTTCAGGGGGGAATGAGATAAATATTAATGTTAGGTATGTAACACAAGGAGTATATTTTAATCACTAAAATTTATTCTATATCATATATTCATATATTTTTATCATATTTCAAATAGTAATTATTAAATTATTAATTTATCTATTAATGTGTATAATAAATATAAATTTATTTATGCAGTACTAAGTACATGTACGACTTCTTTTCTCTCCATTTGAGTTATATAGTTCATAATTGACATGTTTTTTCAATGTTTCTAAATGTAAGATATTTATAACTAACTTGTAATCACTAAGAAAGTTAATTAATCGTAACATTAAATTTATCTGTAATTATAATATGTTTAAAATTTTTAAATAGATAATATATGGAGAGAGAATAACAATCCAAAAATTTTAAATTCTAAAAATAAAATTTTCAAATAAATTCAATTCATAAAACAGAGAAAGAAAAAAGTATATTATTTCATATTTATATATGAGATCAAATAAATAAGAGTATTTCAATAAAAAAAAAAATCAAGGAAAGTGTCAGTTAAAACATAGTATTACAGATACAAACAAGAAAGATTCAAAATAATGTTAAGGAGAGAGTATATGCAAAATAAATCTATTAGTTTAGTGATTAGGTTTGATTCTCACTATTATTATTTTTTATTAAAAAAACATCCTTTTCGCATTTCATTATCACACTAGTTTATCGATACGTCGCTTATTATCTTATTTAATGAAAAAATCATAATCTCAAAAATGCATTACTTACAGATGAAAAATAAAATTAAGTTTAATTTAAAATATTGTTTATTCTATGATTTAAGTAGAGTTTTAGAACAGACTATGTACGAGAATTATCAACTATTAAACTAATTGATGTATATCTTAAAAATGATTTTACAATGGTTGAAAATATAATCACTTGACCAAATTGTTGTTATTATATGATTTATGAAATAATTTTACAACAATTGACTTAAAAGATTTTCAACTCAGTAAAATATATTTGTATTATATATTTTAGAAACAGTTTTCAACATCCAGAAATACTAAATGAACAATAAGTAATAAAATATAAATATGTGGGTCCTTCAAATATTAATATAGTATCGTATAAAATAAACATACATATTTTGTAGCAAAAGAAATAAATAAAACCTATATTTCTTTTATGTTTTGTTAGAAGGTTAATAATTGACTTTTTCATTTTGAGATTTTATTGGGAGTTAATTTCTTTTTTATATCTTAGACTCTTTAGAAATAATAAAATAATTGTTAACTAGCAAAAAGCATTTAACATCTTAATTAAACATTTTAAACAAACAGTTTAATTAAATATTTATTTAAATTTTATTGTCATGTAAAATTTTAGGCCATAATTTTAATCATGAAGTTGATTTAAGTAAATTATAAATTTCATTAAATTTATGCTAACAAACTTATTAAAATAAACTAAAGGACTATGAGAAACTGTAAATTGTTTCGTTCCTATTTTAAGCAGGTGAATGATAAATTAATATATTTCTATTTTATTATTGGGAAGAGAAAAAATATGTATATATTTATATTTTCAATTCCTTAATAAATGTAGATGATTGGTAGTAATATTTTCACATTCACTATGCATTTTCCACCTACTTTAGCCAATTTTTTCTATGGTACAATGAAGGGTTGACTATATTGGATATACCATACCCCTTAGAATAAATAGGGCTAGCAAAATTAGTTGAACCTCACAAACAAAATTGATCTAACTACATAAATGTTAATGTGATTTTTTTGTTAACATTACATAAATATCAATGAGATAGAGTCTTCATTTATTAGCCTATAAATTGAGGTAATATTTTTTCCTATTTGGTATATGTTGGATTGCAAATTTTAACTGTGTTCCACCCCATAATAAAAACTGTGGTCCATCCATTTTATTATATGATCGAATTGGACAAATAAAGTTTATTATTTAAAAAAAAATTAAGATTTCCCTCTCCTTAGTCTGTACAACCATCTAGCTGTATTTGCTGAGTTAAATGAGTAAGATTAACATTCACAGAAGACATCTACGAAGGATCACAAATAGCAAAAGCTAAGTAATAGTTAACCAATGAGTTAAATAACATGTTTGTCAATTTTTTTTTTTTTAAAAAAAAGAATGTTTCTAAAGTGTGTTGATAATGGTGGTAACCAAAGAAGAAGGCATTTAAACTTTGCTATAACCAAAAGTACAGAATCAAATTGTTAATGAGGAATATACAAACATGCTTAGCAGCATGTACTATTTTCCTTGGTTGTAGCAATCCACACACAAACCAATTCCATCTCCTCAGATTTCAAATCACCAGGACCACTCTTTAAATATACATTTCTGATTCAGGACCACCACACTTCTTTCCTGCAACTTTTCAGCTGAAGAATGCATCAAGAGGACCATAAAAAGCTTTATATATCTCACAGTAAGATGAGATGAACATTGCATCTTCTTAAGCATGTGAATCTACAATCATGGCGTGCATGAAATGTGCACATGATCCCAGTGAACCTTCTGCAAAGTAACAACTAGCATTGCAACTAATTGACACAACCAATTAGGTTTAAGGATCTGGTCAATGAAGACTGCTAGTAACTTATATCACATATGATAACTTTTTTCTGTAAATGATTTTATAACATATGATTATAACTTTAAAGATAGAGATATAGGTATTGCTGTTTGCATTATTCTTACAATCATTCACTGTACCTATACCTAGTTATATAATGAGCTTCATTTAATTCTTGGTGAATATTCCTTTTTCTTTTTCTATTATATGTGGCTACACGTACAGCTTCTTCATCATCACACATCCTAACTTTTAGTTGAATAAGTGTGAATAACATTATAAGGGTGAAATTGGAAAATTAAAATTAAATTTAAGTATTTTGATTATTTTTTTTTTGTTTTTTACGATTATATTTATGAATTTTATAGATTTAATGAATGTGTTATATGGTTGGAAGTGTTTTCACGGACATGTCGGTGGGTAGAGTGGAAGTTATTTGGTTGGCAGCATAGTGTGACATTTGACTAAGATGATGCATGAGATGGAGGCATCATAGCATGCTCATTGCTATCTCACTATATTCTTTTCAAGTAGTGGGTAGCAAGTGCCTCCTTTAATAAACTTCCATGCCTAATAATTCCAATTCCAATGACTAAAACCTTTCTAATAAAATTTCCCATCACTTTTTCTTCTTTTCTTTTATATATTTTATTTAAGGGTGTATATCAATTAGAGATAAAATTAAACTATATTATATAAATATATAATAATCTCATCTTGCAAAACAATTCTACAAAGTTTAAATTAATTTAAAGTCTATATCTAATTTCATATTCAAAATAGTATGATAAGAAATTAATTTAAAGTCTATATCCAATTTCATATTCAAAATACTATGATAAGAAATGTTAAAGATACTATACATAATATATTAAGAAATAAAATACTTTAAACTTAATTTTAGGTTATAAATATGACTTATAAAATGAGTATAAACTATCTTAGTCATTTAGAAACTTTATATAAAAATAATAATAAAACATTGAAAACATAAAATAATAGAAAAAAAAAAGATAATTTTACTATTTAATACCCAAGCACAGAATAAATTACTACTCTTATAATTTGTCTTGATAAAGATCCATATTACCTAGCACTCAAATTAGTAAAGGTTTTTAACAATAATAAATAGATAATTAATTAAAAGTGTGTATCTTAAACTTTCTGTTTTTATAAATTTTAATGGATTTTATTTTGTGTTCTAACTATGCTTATTAGTATTTTAATTATAATATCAATAACTAAGTATAATTATATTAGCAAAAGATGGGTTAATTTTTATCTGGTGATATTGTCATACACAATTTAAAAAATTTCTTAAACTAAATATCTTTCATCATCATGTTTCTTTTCTTATTTCAAAAATTTCTGCTTATTCTAATTCTTCAAGGTAAGTCACCTATTGTAAGAATGTAACTATAAAGTATTATTTACGTACATGTAGCGACATGGCAAATTCACAATCATTAGTGAAAAGATTTGGTTTTACTACATAATGAAAACTTACAATTTAGATCTAATTCAATTTAAACTGAATTAAAAAAAATCAAATTTAATGTTGGATGCACCAACCAATGCGCAGAACGATTTTTCTAATCATCTGCTGCAATTTTTTTAACTTTCCTTCTTCTTAATTGTCCTCCACCTTCCTGTAGTACTTCAAGCTGGGTACTGCCAATAATTAAAACATTAATTTCCAAATAATTGTGGCTCTTTGAAGAAGTTGTCATTGTTGTTAAAGATTCAACATCTTCAATAATATCACATTAATTGCCTAATGAAACATATTTACTCCATGATACATTTAATTATACAATTAAAGTTGCTTTTCAACATTATTCACCCCATGTATAAAATTTCTATGTTTTTACACAGTTTAAGTAGCTTTTACATTACCATAAAATATAATTAGAGTAACAATAAAAGTTGTCTCTCATATGTGCCCATTAGCATCTTGCACCTTAAACTCGCTGTAAAAGAAGAGTTGAATTTTGAGAGTGGTGAAGAATTTAGCATGGCCTTTGCACTTATCTTTGGGCTTGGGCTAGTAAACAAACAGAAACTAAAGTCCATGGTGTTGTCACACTCTTTTTGGGTGTTGCTTTCTGTACTTACAAATTATGACCTTCACTTATACATTTTTTTAAATTTTAAAAATATCCTCAAAATTTTAATTTGAAAAGCAAAGTGTATACTGTACATGTTTATGGAATAAATTAAAAATGCCCAAAAAATTAAATCAAGAAAAGGCTGATTCAATGAGTTTTTATGAATATAAATTTAAGAATTAGATTGAGAATTCGCTATACATATATTGTCTGAATTATATGCTGAATTTACTTGAAAAAAAGTTAGGTAATGTTTGGATTAGAAATTAGAAAGCACTTTTGTATATAATATTTTTCTTAGATAAGAATAATATAATATTAATATTATAATTGAGAATTTAATTTAATTTAATTCATTTTTTTAAATACAATTGGTAATTTCAAGATCAAAATTGAATTGAACTTAATAACTACCATTATAAAGTTTCTCAAGCAATTTACCTTTTATCTTCAGATTTGTGCTTTATTAGCTCCATTGATGGGAAGTGAGGGAGATAAATAACCGTTGACTGGAATTGGATCTACTTAAGATTCGGTTATTAAAATCTTAAGAACACGAAAACATCAATTTGCTTAGAGTGTGCCCTATTCCATTCCATCGAACACGTCATCTGCATCACTTTGTCCTAAAAAACCAAGGAACATACTCAATACTCAACAGATCTCAACTTCCTAACAAACCTAAACCACCGGCGCCACCATTGCCAACGCCACCAAAACGAAGACCGACAGAGAAGCAAGAGCGGTTCGAACAGCACCCACGCACCGCCACAGAGGACATAGAAACTGTACGCTCCATCAACAGTCTCCAACTGCCAGGTTAGTAGAGCAATACAATGACTTCAATTTTGTATCATTGAATATCTGAATCTTTTCTGCAATATTTCATTAGTTTAATTTTGTGTACATATACATGGTTGGTGTGAGGACTGAAATTTCGAGGAGTTAAAGAACCTTATTACATTAAGAGGATCTGATTTTTGATAACAGTATGAAATTAGTGTAGATTTGTATGTGTATTCTGTAACATAATAAACAGTGTATATATTTTTTAATTCAATAATTAGTATGAAGTGACAAAATTCATCTTCATATATATAATCAACTGTAATAGAAAGAAGTATACATAGATGATAAAATCCATCTTCATCAGACGTCGAAATCAATTCTTAGTCAAAGTATTAAAATATTCCACTTTAGAATTTATGTTAACCAGAATCTGTTTTATATAAGGGTGTTAATAAAAAATTATTGATATTATTACCAATCATGGACCTGCTTTTAAATTTTAAGAGTTTAACTTTTGTGCTGTTAACGTAATTATTTTTATATTATTAACTGATCAAAAAATATTGAGAGTGTGTAACTTTAAAGTAATTATAGATGATAGTATAAAAATATTTTTATATTTTGTTTTATAAAATATTTATATCATCAATACTCAACAATACTGAAGTGATAACAATGATAACATAATATTTACTTGACATATATTTCTTTCGACTATCTATATATATTTCAAAAGAAAATTCATACTTGACATTTACTGTTTGATATACAGAAATCTAAATATTATCTATATATTTATTACATATTTAAACATATTTAAAAAAAAAAATCCTTCATTGTGTGATATCATGTCTCTGCCTATCTTTAAATATAAATTGTGCATGCCTCTCAAAATTACTGTCATGCTATAAGTGAAATTGTATCTAGTTAGAGATCCTGTCAAACTAGTATTATGTGTCTGTCAAGATTGCTGTCATGAATAACAGAAATTGTGTCTAACTAATACATCATTATAAAAAAAATATGATAATTTTTATACTGCATGAAAATTGAATTAAAGTTTTTATTATATTAAAAGTTGTCTCTCTTGTTTGGTTTTATTCCTTATACATATTCATAATTATTTTTACAAAATTTTATACTTTATTTCATGACACTCCAAAATCTAAAAAGACACATCTTATATTCTTTTTCATTTGATAAAGAAATGATTGACACAAAATGAAATGAAATAATTAAAGAAATAAGATAATAAATAAAAACATAATCAATTATATTATTAACTGATAAAAAAATAAAAGAAATAGGTGTAAGAAAAAGAAAGAGTAAATAATGATAAGAGAATTTAAGGAAGAAGAAAGTAAACTAAAAATAGTTAATAAAGATGAAAAATTGTCAGGAGTTCTTTTGTAATGTGGTAACTTTCTTCTACATTAAAATAAATAAATCGTGTTAGTGTTAATTTGATATGATTTTTACATTAAAGATTATGAATGTTTGTCACATGATTTATTTGTTAAGATAGATGGGTCTAGCAGACAGAAACCTTATTTTTTTCTTATTTATTTTTCCGTTTATTATAAGGTTACTTAATATTTATTGACACGCTAATCTAATATTTCTTCTGACTATTTTATATATATATATATATATATTTCAAAAACAAAAGTCATACTTAACATTTATTGTTTGGAATATAAAAAATCTAAATATTATTTATTATATTTATTGACGCATTTATTGCATTTATTACATAGAGCCCACAAAAACAAAAGGAAGAGTAAGCATTGGTAACCATCAATCTATCTTTATTTGTTATGACTCTTAAGATATTTCAAAAGAAATTCCTTTACTGTGTGATATCACACCTTCCTTTTTCCAAATTAATAAATTGTATCTGTCTCTCAAGATTATGTGATAAGTAAGGAAATTATATCTAGTTAAAAATAGTGTCATACTAACATTATGTGCCTTTCAAGATTTCTGTCATGCATAAGGAAAATTGTGTCAAGCTAGCATTGTGTGCCTATTTCAATAATAAATTTCTTTTGTCCATTTTGGACAATTTAAGAAAAAAAAAATAATTCTAAGAATAAAAATATGATAATATTTATTTTTATAATAATTATTTATAGAAATCTTTATACTGCATGAAATTTAAATTTAAATTTTTATTATATTAAAGATTGTTTCTCTTGTTTGGTTTTTATTCCTTATATTATCCATTAATTGTTTTTACAAAAGTCTATGTTATTTTTTTTTATACTTTATTTCATGACACTCCAAAACGGAAAAGGACACATCTTATATTCTTTTTCATTTGATAAAGAAATGATTGACACAAAATGAAGTGAAATAATTAAAGAAATAAGATAATAAATAAAAACATAATCAATTATATATGTTAATATTTTATTCTAATTATATTTTCTTGATAAATAATCAAAATAAAAATTATTAAATAATAAATAAATTAAATGATTTAAACTTTCATAATTTTAATACATCTTATTTTAATATATCATTATTTTAAAAATATATTATTAATTATTTTAATTTTAATTTTAATTTTAATTAAAAATTATTTTAATTTTAATTTATATTTTTTAAAAATAATTTTACATCAAATTAAAAAAAATATTTTATTAATTCTAAATTATGTTTTAGGCTTTATATATACATATATTAGCATGAAATGAAACTTTTCACTTTCCTTTCCAGCCGTGGATAACGAATGGTCAATGTTTTTCTCTTTATTTACTTCTTCTTTGAGTACACGTTAAGAAAAGAAGAAGAAAAGTCATTCTCTACTACCTTGTATCTTCCAAAGCTTGCTTTGTTTCCTGGTATTTGCTTAACCTGAATTACACTATATTAAAACTTCCGCACTTCTGTTTTGTCCTTCTTTCTTTTTTCTTTGGCAGCCAGATGTTGTTATTGTTATTCTTATTACAAATTTGCTAGAACTCATGTTATTTACTGCTTTACGGTATAATTTGTTTTACTTTTCAAAATTATTATCGCTTATCCATTTAAGCTGCTCCTCTTATACTGTACTCTGTATATGCATGACTTTGATTATTTGGAATCTTTCTGTCTTTGTTATTCTTCATTTTTTTTATTATTTCAACTTTCAGCAGCCAAACTGGACATGATTGTTTCGGTTTTTCATGACTGGAATTAAATAATATATATTGGTCATTCTCATATTTTCCTATTTCTTCAGTCCATTTAATCTGCTACCTAGAACACCATTCACATGGTAGGAAAGTTGCACCTTTAGTTTAGTAATCAATACATCTAATACATCTAATACATCTGCTAGAGTTAGAAGAACGACAGAATTAGCATTTTGAAGTGCCTTTTCTATTCCAGTGCATGATTGCACAGATGGAATCGAGAATGCTCACTCTTAGTTAATAAACTAAAAAGTAAATTGAATAGAAGGGATTGGCATGCTTCAAAATATCGAAGAAGCTTCCCATACTATGGTGATGGAAGATTACAAGGTCTTCCTATGGAACAATTGGAGTTTTTGTTTCTAGTAGTTGTGTATTTTATTGAAATCTTGAACTATTTATTAAATTATTTTTGTTTTTAGTGGCTTATTTTTCTATAAATATAAGTCTATATCATTTGTATCCTTTCATGTCTAAATTTGCAGAGTTCATCTGGACAAAAGATGGAACAGTAGAGAATAATCAACCTTGAGAGCCGAGTATATTAAGATTTCTGTCATCTATACTGCCATTATTGTGTTACTTGCATCATTAATTTACCTAAACAACTAAAGATATATAGGATGAAACCCCTTAGAGAGAAAAACAAAAGAGTAGTTTGTGCCATCCCAGAGGAAGATATAAAAAATACTACGAATACTGAGTCAACTGTATTAGATGAAGCAAACAGTTGCAAACAGGTATCTCGCAGTGATGAAATGAGGAAATTTTCTGTTTCTACCATAAATGAAGAAGATAGGCCAAAAACTTTGCGACTTTCTTTAGTTGGACCACCAATTGTATGTTTGAAGAAAAAGCTTATTGTTCTTGATGTAAATGGGCTTCTTGTGGACATAGTTTCTCCCCCTCCAAAGCATCTTAAAGCAGATGCAACCGTAGGAAGGAAAGCACGTGAGAAACAACTCTGTTATTCTACTTTTTGTATACTAAGAGGGTGTGCCTTATGCATTCTTTACTAATTGAGTTATGCTTCATTTCATTTCAGTATTCAAGAGGCCTTTTTATCTTGAATTCCTGAACTTCTGCTTTGAGAAGTTTGAAGTGGCTATATGGTCTTCAAGACTCAGGTAGTCTTCATCCATCTTTTTCTACAATGTCAGTTAAAAACTTTGGTGTTCACTTTGTCTGCATCATCTTTTCAGCAGCTACCCCCATTTTCTTATCGATATATTTTATCTGTGGCGTATTAATTTCTCATATTACATCTTTTTAGGCAACATATCGACTATGTCATTGATTATTTGATGGGAAATATGAAACAAAGGTTGCTTTTTTGTTGGGTAAGTTTTTTATCCGCTATCTCTGAACTCATTTAGCTACTCTTGTTCCTCATTTTCAAATAATTTGTCCCATTGAGAACCTGTTTTAGTAAATTTGGTATGAATTATACATGTTTGTTTTTGACGGAGTTACCTTGAGATAATGGCCTACTCGCTGCATCTCATATTAAATGTTATTGACTTTGTAGGATCTTTCTTATTGTACTAAAACAAGTTTCAAAACGCTTGAAAACAAGCACAAGCCATTGGTTTTTAAAGATTTGAGGAAAATTTGGGAGAAGTATGATTCCAATCTTCCATGGGAGAAGGGATACTATAATGAATCAAATACATTGCTGTTGGATGATTCTCCATACAAGGCATTACTTAATCCTGTAAATAACTAGTTCTTTCTTTCTTTCTTTCCTTTTTCCAATTTTCATTCTAAAATATCTAAACCAGCCACATATTTCTCTATTATTTTACTGACTTGCTCTTGAATGTTTGAATAAATTATTTTAGCCATACACCTCCGTGTTTCCGCACACATTCAATTATCAGAATCAGAGCGACAATTCACTAGGTATGGTACAAACTACAAAATGACCTTCTAATTTATACTTGCTTGTGGGTTCACTAGATTTTGCTAATGGACCAAGTAGATTTGACTGATTTTGTTTGTTCTGTAACGCTTCTCTATTCTCCTGTGAACTTAACCTTTATATTATTCCGCTTTCATTTAACATTTGGCGTGATCTCAAATTGTAGGATCTGTATGACATACATAGATATAACATAATCAAGTGATTCCTTATACCCTTTAACTTAAATTAGGCTTTTAACTTGTCACAACTTACATACAGTGTTATAAGAGGGTGGTGTTCGCCAACTATATTAAAGTTTAATCTTGATAGTGTGTATTTTATTAAATACTATACATTATCGAAGTAATTATCTAAATGTGATTGGAGAACATCACCAATGTTATAGGCGTTGTATGAAGTTTTCTCATGAAACGAAGTCCTTTGGTTCATTATAATTTTTCAACCACACAAAATGCATTAATGGATCATTTTTTTTTTCTCGTTGAAGCACTATTTTCTAGTGGTAATCGCTGATTACAAATGAATTATGACAGCTGTTGGAGGTGATCTGCGACAATATTTGGATGGATTGGCAAATGCTGAAAATATGCAGAAGTATGTTGAGCAACACCCTTTTGGTCAAAACGCTATCAATGAAAGAAGTGAATTTTGGAACTTCTACCGCGGGGTTCTCGATAGTCTTGCTACCTGTTAACCTCAAAAGTGAAAAGGTGTCTGTCCCCATGGATTTCAATGTTCTAATCTTCCAACGGAAAGAGTCACAGTTTTCCAAAGAAATGGAGTCAGTAGTCGTTTAATTTTATTTTTTTCTCATACAACAGCCCTTGTTTTCCCTTTCTTTTACCTTAGAACATCTTACAAAACAATTTACATGGAAGAAAAGCTGAAGCAGCAAGACGGTTTTGGGATTGAACATTGAATTTGAATGTTTTTCTGCTAATGTTTTTCAATTCTTGTACACTCGTTATATATATATATAGGACATCTGCTTATTCATTAGTACATTTGATTCATTCTTTATAATACAACAACCTTGTTTATGATGGTTCATTAACTTTTTCTAATGAACTAAAATAATTAGAGCTGAAAAATGTTAAAATATCTGATGTATTCAGTCTTATAACTGCTTTAACATATTAAATCTCCTTATGCCTGTTCCTATATTACTTTGAGACTATACATGGGGGGTTAGGCCGAATCATATCTGGCCTTAAATTTTGTTTGGTCCACTTCACGTGGAATGGGCCAAACCATTGTTGGAAACTTCAGCCCATTGAATCATAGGACGAAGGCACGGAATTTGGTATTTAATGTGGATCAGTCTGTGGCAAAGGATGGTAAAGGCTATTCCCTAGTCAAATGGAAGCATGCTTAGGAAAGGAGACAAGCTTCAGTGTAAATGTGAGTATGATTAATGACTCTTAATGTCCCTGTTTCTTGATATTTCTTTTCCCATTAATACTTTGCACGTGAAAATCTTTTCATCTCTGACAAATCTACCTATCTACTCTAGCTACAACCCAAGTTTTTTATTAAACGGGATAGAATAATTAGTAGCCAAGTTTTGCTATGTTACTCGCACGTTCTAGGTCGTTGTGGTGCAATTTCGAGAACGACTAAAATTTCGATTTTCAGCTAACGTACAAGTTAAGTCTGAATGCGTTAAAAATTTACCATGAAAAAAATTGGATTGAAGTTAGTTACTTTCAAATTTCCGACTGAATAAAATCCATCAACCCTGTCTACTAAATAAATTAAACTATTACAGAATTTGTTTCTTTCAATCATATCAATAACCTTATTTCACACTTTTCTTTCTTATGAGGTTGTCTCGAATAATATCTGTTATGAACAGGGAAAACTTTCTGCATTTCTTCTCTTACCAATTTATATACCAGAGTTAAAAATCAAATGTCACTGGAAAAGGTAAAAGAGTACGAATGCCATTTTTAATATATTTTGATATTCTATTTAAAGAGCGATTTTATCATACTATAATGAAGACAAGGCTTAGTTGGTTGACCATGATGATGGCAGCATGAACTTGTAGCAGGAATGGATGAGTTTCTTTGAGCACGCCTTTGTACGGTTTTCCAAATGATTGTCTTGGCGTAGCCCCAATACTCCAACTTTGTTTCTTACTATCATCCTTTTCCATAACTTTAGATAATGTCACTGTCTATATATTATACCTATTGAAATATTAATTTAAGTGTCATTCATAATCTTGCACTATATTTAAATAATTTATTCATAAATTAAGCGACTTATATTTCTATAATTACTTTATATTAATTTAAATTATTAATTCTATATTTTAATTTAAAATAATTAAAGAAAATTATATTATAAATAGTTCTATCTTGAGAGTCGTTACGTTTTCATATAATTATAGTAACCAGAACTTTGCAGAAGTGTTGAAGCCATGATTAATGATAAATTTTCTGCAACAGTAACGTTTTTTAGCATGTTTAATACTATTGGTAGTAGAGGAAGACATGATTAACACTACTAATGTAGATTAATATTAACTTTGTCAAACATTATTGAGATACACTGGGAGGTTATAGCATTTGTGGGTGCAATTATTACAGATTTATGATTCAGTTTTAGAAGAATAAAATGGTCAATAAGAGAGAGTGAACAACGAAAAATAAACACACACAATCATTTATCTCTTTTTTTAATTACCATCTTTTATAATTAATTTCTATGAGTAAATTTATACAAAAAATATATCAAATAGTTGGTACATGAATAAATTAAATTCCCCCATGGGAACCATTGAATATCGAAACGACAAGACCAGAGAACAGAATGGAATCTTCATATTTTGAGGAAAAAAATATTGTGAGCTTCATGGTTGGGGCATGTGAAGATGAAAACTTTTGATTGTGATGAACTGTAGAATGGGTTGTTTGATTTCTAGCACTCTTCCTAAGCATATTGCGTCAAACATTTGTTTATATGCAATTCAATATAAATAATAGTTACTCCACGTGACCACCTATTATTGAGATCACTTTACGCTCTTCATCTTTTCTCATTTGTATAAAAAAAAGGAATTTGTGAGAAAAATGAAAAGCTTTGCGTCCCCACGTGTGATTATTTTGCTATTTCTTTTACCACGTGTCAATGCCCAAGCACATTCATATCTTCTTCTTCATGTTGGGAGAGAAAAGCAATATGATTGAATTATTGGAATTTGAGGGAGAAACGTGTAAGAGAAATGAGATATTAGGAGTTCTAATTCAATGGCTAATGAGTATGTGCTCCACATGGTAGATTTGAAAGGCTGTCTCCTCATGTGATATGATATTGGAATAGGATAAGATAGAATCAAGGATTCTTTCTCTTAACAATGCTCTGACCCTTTTTTTAATGGTTACATCATCTAAAGACCCTTTTTGGCCACTCCTTTATTTCTTTACAACATTCTAGCTTTGGCTCCCTCTCAATTCCCTTTTCAATTAATATCAATCTTTCATTCTTCCAAGTGATTTTCTCATTCTTCATTCATAAAAGCCACACCATTAAGTATATTTCAATTTACTTAATTAGTGTCTAAAAAGTGGAAACTCAACTTTTCTTACTCAAGATTTTATGTATGAATACAATTCCTTATAGGGTTCACCTCATTATCACCTCCAAGAAAAATCACTTTTATTTCATAAAGTCAAACAAGTCTAAGATTAACAAAGTCTCTAACACTACACTCTTAATCTTTTTTTAAATTATTAACTTGATTTGTATTATATAGTTTATCAAAACTCAAGTATGCATATCACTTCAATTCTTAAATACTTGGTGCTTAGAAAGGTGTATATCCCATATATGTTAACTGCTTAGATATCATTACTCTTACGTGTGTTTCATTGATAATTAGTTATACAATGTATACAAACAACTCAATCGAAATCAAACCTAAAAAACATGAAAGTCAGCTGATAGAAACTAATTTTTTGGTGAATTAAGAACATATTAATTGGTGGTGACGTTGACGAGACAGGATCATGTGGCACTATGAGGGAGATAGTAAAGGTGTGTTTGGAAGCTTGGTTTGGAATTAAGATGATGTAGATTGCTTAGTTAATAGATGAAGCTGGCCAATAAAAAGTAAGGGAGCTCGTGATTCTTCACTTTTTGCATGTGGTTGTGCATCCCTTTTCAAACTTCCACTTCAACCCTCGTACTGTTCTTCACCTTCTTTCTTTAGTTATATGCACCAATAATCAAAACATCTTTCATCTTTCCATACTTGTCAAATCCATAAGCGTCTTTAAATAGTCTACATGGTTCAATCCATCTATTTTCTTTTTTAAAGATATTTTACTTCAAACTTTTGAATATTTTAAAAATATTTTTTTTTTCTGAAAACACGTTACTTTTCTTTTATTTATTTAGTGTTTATAAATATATTATTTTTTCTTTCAGTCGTTGTGAATGGCACTTTTGTACTTATAATAATTATTTTTATTTTAATTTATGTTATTGCATGTGATCATGATAGCATTATTGTCAGAATTTTATTTTATGATTGGTCAAGCATTTATTATATATTTTTATTTCTGTAATGAGGTGAATAAGTTAAATTTCAAGGAGGATGTGTGAAATTATTTTGTAACTCAACTATAACGTCCACGATCATTCCTTTTCTTTTTTATTATTATTATAATTTTAAGAATATTAAAATCTAAATTTTAAGTTTTAATTCTTTTATTTTATTTGTAAAGAGTTTATTTTTTATCTTTTACGCTAGTTTCGTTTAACTTCTAATTTATTTTTATTTTTTTTTAATAATATTTTTTTTATATAATGGTGGATTTTAAGATATCGAGACGATAAAAACTGTAATAATATCTATAAAATGTATATAAACTATTAAATATAGGAGATCGATTATTAGGTAGATGACTCACTCAGATAAGGTTAATTTCCAACATCTAGAATAGTTTAAATAAGCACTTTTACTAGAAGAATTAATAGTTTAATTAAATTAATTAATTAGCTACAAATTTTTCTGTTCCTGTTTAGTCAGCCGACATTTTAGGATTCCAAAAATTGTGTGATATTAATACTATTTTTTTTCCTCCAAAAGAATTATTTCATTGGCCTATATACTTTGGTCTTTTTTTCTGCGAAGTATAATTTTATGGTTCGTTAGTAAATCTTTTAAAATTACTTATTAGTACAAATTCATATATTACAGATACTGTATAAGAACTAGTGTTTGCTCTTTTTTATAAAACATATTACTATAATATTTTTATATTGGTTTTTATTTAGAGCATAATAGCCCTAATTAATATTAGAAAGAGATTATATTAACAAACATTTTAAAAAATATTAATAATTAGGATAATTTTGAAACTAAATAAATTTATAACATATTTACTGCTACCAACTAAGTTCCTCTCTCATTCCTTTTTATACATCTTTTTTATGATTAGTAAACAAAAAGGTGCAATAATTTTCTTTATCTTAATAAATAGTTAAGAGGCTCCTTATTTCTTTTCATTTCATTTTTACTTCATTATAAATCTATACGTATAGTTAATTATAGATTACATAAAAAAATGAGAGTATTTATAATTAATAAAAACATCAATACTTGTTTAAACTTTGGAAATAACATATAAATTGAAGCAAAAATATTTTAAAAAAATATAACAAAGAGGAACAATGGTATATGTACTATAAACTCATGATTTTTGTTAACAGTAAAATTTGTTTTACTTTTTAATTACAATTGAGCTAAGTACATTAAAACATGTATTTCGGTGAAAATAATTCGTACCAAAGAACCTCTCGTAACATTTAACATCATTTAACATTGCTCAACACTTTCTAGTGATTTTTTTTTTCATTAAATATTTAGTTTGTATGCACTGATTAATTCCATGCATAAAAATATAGTGGCTCCAATTTCATAGATGACCATTATGCATTACAAATTCCAATCCTCTTCCAACCACAATTTACAGTAAATTGAACTCTGGAAGTCATGTGAGCAATAAGTGTATTTTAAGTCAAATTTGGTTTTGCTACTTTAATTTAGGATTGGTAGGTAATATATTTAAGATTTTATTTATCAGTTCATTCACTTCTTTTTTGGGACCTGATGTTCATTGAACTTATTCATCTCAATAAAATCAGTTCAACTTTAATTGAACATAAAGCTGTCAAACAGACAGAATTTTTTGAAAATAAATATATAAAACGAAAAATAAAATTACTCTAATACCAATTTTAAATATTTTTCAAATTAAAATATAAAGTTAATATAAATATTTGTTACAAAGATTTGTCATAATAAAACTTTAATTTTAATATGAAAATGCTAAGAAAACTTGTATTTACATTTTATTCTTATTGAAGTTTATATTTTGTTGTCATTACTCTTTCCCACCCTATTTATTAGAAGTACTAAATGATACATGTTTATATTTTTCCAAATTTATATTACATATTTTTAATAAATTTGTATTTTTCACACAATTGAACCCATTTATTGAACACGATTGAATCATTTATTGAACGTGTGACCAGTTTAACATCTGACCTTCCCAAACCGTAATCTAATTCGATAAAAACTGGACCAAAATCTAAGACATTCAGTTTGGTTCAAATTGGACTTTCTGAGTTTAAATTCAACTGAACCTATTTGATTCTAAATCTTAGAGATAAGTCTTTCAAGGTCTTCTAGTTTTGATTATAATAGTTGTTTTTCTAAACAACTACTCATTAAATAATGTCACATATTCAAAAAAATTTATTTGGTCTTCTTTATCTTATTGGTATCTAGATATCATGATTGTAAATTAATTCTATTAGCATTTTCAGTGAAAGACTATTATTTATTGTTTTCACAGATACAGCATGCAGATATTTATGGTTTAAGGTTTAAGTTAAAAGCTATTTAAGGTTTAAGTTAAAAGCTATTTGTGATTGATTATGTATCTGTAAAATTATGATCATTATATAAATTACTCTTTCTTGAGGACTCAAACTTCTCAGAGAAAACTACATTTCCCTCTCATATTTAATTTACAATGCCAAAAATACTATAAAATGAATATGGTAGCATTTATAATTTACAGGACAATACCATTCATGGACATAGAACATATGCTTCTTTTTTGAAGAGCACTCAGGTGCGCAGAACTTAGCATATATGTAGTGGTTAACCTCTTGGTCAAAAACCTATAACATATAGGTCACTAGTTAATTAAGTGCATGCAACTAGTAATGGTCTAAAATGATCAATATGCACCTCCATTATGACCATTACTTTCGTAAGACGAATATTTAGGTAGCACATTTAGTTCAGAGACAAAATTTAAAGACCTCAAATAAACTTTTGCACAAATAGAAAAAGCACCATTGTGATGCTTCAGCAAGTGTCTCTCAGGCATTAATGTGATGATAATGTCTATACTATAAAGAATTTTGGAAAGCTATAGGCTGTCCAAAAATACATATACCTTAGATTGGGGAGCTCATGGATGGGCCTGTATTTTGATTCACAGTACATAATCTAAAATGAGGTTTAAATATCAATTACTATAATTTTTTAGATAAATATTTATATATTTGATTCAAACTGAAATACAGTTTTGATTCTAGATTTAAAATTTGTTGAGTTGAAAAACTTTAAGTATTTTTTGTTACAACAACTTCTACCATTAGCAAAGGACAGCAAGCACTTAATATGATAGATAATTAATCTTTTATATTTGTATTCCCGTACTATAAATAATTCAGAATCTAATAAATAAAGACCTGAGATCGTGGATGTTTAAAGTTAGCCTTGCTGATTTGTACAATCATTCCAATTTTTGTCCTTTTGGTTAAGTTAATAATAGAGTTTAAGCTGTATATATTCTATTAATTAAAAAATAACCAATTTTTAAAATAATATAAAAATCAATAATGCAATTCATTATAAAAACTAATAAATTCTGATTAATTCTGAACTTTTCAAAGGAACAAGACATTGATGTGGCTGTGTAAGAATTTCTATGCATTATATATATTTCTAATCAACATATCAGAACCATATTCTACAACTGTAATGTGAAGCACAGGACTTATCTTACATTATTAAAAGACATATTGCACATGTAAACCATATAGTATTTTCTTGGATGCATGTGAAAGAAGGCTATATATGTTTTTATATATGCTCTAACAGCAGGTTGTTGTTACGTAATCTCTTACATTATAGATATTCAAATCTAGTATATGTGTATATATAATCTCTCAATCCTTTATAAAGATCATTTTGTATTTTCTTCACTATATAGCATTCCTACCATATATAAGGAACTAAAATAAGTATGGTTGATATATATTTAATTATTTATTTAGGTTAGGTATATATATATCAGCCACTTAATGCCAACTTTATTTCAAGTAGAGTGAAGAAAAGACGTAACATTTGAGATGCTATCTAGTTTAGAAAGTGATAGGTGGTATTTCCCACATTTAGATCGTGATGAAGGATAATCACACGTTAGCATTTCCATGATGGTGCTTGAATCCATGGTAGTGAAGGTATGGATTCTTTCAGGATTGGACCTATCTCTTTTTCCTGGTTTTACTAGTTTGCTTTCGCATGGTAGGGAACAAAATTTGAAGTCTATGTACTAATTTCAGAAAACAAACAATGAAACCTCTAAAAGGGAAAAGTCTCACTAACCTGTTTCAACTATTTTTTGTGAATATTTTTCTTTAATTCTAACAGTAGCTTCAACAAATTTTTTTTCGATATTTTTAATATTATTATATTGTTTAGGACTCGAGTTGAATGTAGTTTAAATAATTTTTCTCTTTTAATTTTCTAAATTACTTTTTAAAAATAAAATTGTAACAAAAATCTAAGTTAAAAAATAATATCTGATCAACAGACTATTTTACATATACATATATCTTTGAATAATAATACTAATACAGCAAGGAAGAGGAAGTAAAATATATAATAACAAATAATTAGTTTAATTTAGAGAATTAAATGAAGTTTTGAAGTTTTTAATGATGAAGTGGTGGATGAAAATGAGGGGAAGAAAAGTTGAAAGTGTTTTGTAGTGGTTTGAGAAAGGAAAGAATTAATGAAAGCAGAGAGAAAGATTCCAATCAGCTGTTTCAACTATTTCTTTACTAGTACTCTTCTCTAACCTAATAGGTGCAGCTTGACCAGTTGCTTTTTATTTGATGAAAGAAAAAATGCACAAAGCTAAGTGAAGTCTAACTCATGCAGTACCAATGACAGCGATCATGCACTAACAAGGTGGTCCTATCAGCAATGTGGCAGCAACACACCAAAACTTTGCGGCGGAAACACTACAGAGTTTCCAAAAGGACTCCCTCAAGATTTTATCCTAATCTCCCATATTCATTGTTCTGGAAATGCTAATGGTCCAAACACATTCCTAGACTTTGTAACTGTCTAGCTTTGCATTATAGTATTTGTGACACACATTGGGCAGGACCACATTTGTGCTGAAATGTATCAACTAAAATGCACCTAACCCACCACATTGCACTGGGAGTGCCCACTCTTGTTACTTTCTAGGTTAGCAAATGCAACAGATTGAATAATAATAATAATAATAATAATAAATAAATAACAATAACAATAACTCATTTCCTATAACTTTCTTCAATTCCCATTTTCACAAAGATGCATGTGTAATGTGTTAGGTTAAACATGTGACTACCCTTTCAGAGAATTCAAGACATATTCATTTATGTCACTATTTGTGCCTTGCACCAAGGTAAATGTTCATGTAATAAATACTTGGGTATGCAAAACAAAAGTTTAAGGGTGTTTTGCATTTTGGATGGCAAAGTGAATGAACAGCATATCAGATCCATTTTGAGGCCAGGTCCCAAGTATGTAGAAAAAGGTGAGAAGGGATGAAGGGCAATTTGGTGAAAAGTGGGATATGTGTTGTGCAAGGGCTTTAGATCCTGCAGGCTTTCACTGAATATCTGAATTCACTTTTGTTCTTTAAAATTTCCTTTTTCTTTTGGTACAAAATCCACTTCCTTACTTGTACATATTATTTTTTCTCTGTGTCTGACAAACTCCACATGGCCATGGAGAGAGGTTGAAGGCACAGTCCCACCCACGTTGTTTTGTCCACATGGAAGAGGTAGGAAATGACCAAAGACCAGACCTGATCAACCTGTCCCACACATTCACACACCGCTATCCCACTTACCCTTCCTCTTTCTTTAACAAGTCAACATTTTACTTTTCCTTCTAATAAATCACAAAAATGCTTTTAAATTATACCAATAATTTTGGGTATTAAATTCCATTTTTTCTGTAAAATCCCACATTTAAATTTTATGAATGAAAAAACATTGTTGAAAGAAAACATTCTGTGAGATTATTCATACTTTATATATAAATTAGTCATACATAAAACTGATAAAATCTTTGTACTAACAATATAATAAATAATTTAAAATTATATTAATATTATTTTTTATTTAATAGATAATGTATAACTTTTTACATCATGCACAATGATGAACATATAATAATAGCAGATTATACACTAATTTCCTCCAGAATAAGTTAGAAATTGAGTATTTTTCTTTAACTACGAAAGACTTCCTCTCTCTTTGAGGCACTCAGATTTTGATGTCCCAAATTCCACCCATTTCCCCTCTCTCTTACGTAATGTAATTAAAAGGTTGTCTCACTTCTTATATTATACTATATTCTAAGCAACCTGTTTTTCAACATTTGCCTCACATATATAATAATTACAAAGCCTCTCTCACCCAACACAGCACACTCTGGCCTCTGCACCTGCTGAGATAACAAAAAACAAAAGCAATCCTTTTATTCTGTGGGAAAACACACAGAAAATTAAGAAACCATCTCTCTTCTCAGGTGCCTCAATTTTCTTCACTTTATGCGTTGCTAGTCACTCTGAGGTGGATGTTAGCGGTAGCACTTTGTGATTCCTTTGTTTCCTCTTCTCTTTTGTTCTATCTGTTTCTGCAGCAGATAATATTCTCTTAGCTGCATCTCATTCTTCCCCCTTCGGTTCTGTGCACTCTTTTGTACACATGCACACACATGTAACACACAAAATAAACTCTACATGAAATTTGCACCACCAAGTCTTCATATTTCACCATATAATATGCAAATTCTATCACTATATTTTGTTTTAAAACTTTAAACTCTTCTGGGTCAGGTCTTGTGCTGAGTCACCTTGACAATTCAAATCCTTTTGCCTTCACTCAATTCAGAAACACAAGATCTCTCTCTTCTTAGGGATATGGTTGCTGCTGCTGCTGCTTAACATAAATAAGCCTTGTGCAGTCTGCAAAGTTGAAGGTTGAGAAAGCAAAAATGTCTGGAAAGGCTTTGAAATCCTTGAAGGATGAAAACCCAGATTTGCAGAAGCAAATTGGGTGCATCACTGGATTTTTTCAGCTCTTTGACCGCCACCGTTTCCTCACAGGCCAACGCTCTGCCACCTACATTCAGCACAGGCCTACTTCAGGTATTCTGTAATATGCTTGTTTATGTTCTGAGTTTTGAAAGTGTATAAGATGTTAGCAAGGTTTTGAATCCACAACGAGGTTTTCGCCACGTTTCTTCATATTGTGAAAATTTGCAAAAACACAATTGATGCAACTTCCTTGATAAACTTATAAACACTGGAAAACCCGATGTTACAGTCAAATTTATCAACTCGGGTGTTGGTACTTTTTAGATTTTAATATTTTTTTGGTAGATGTTGGAGGTAGAGAAAATGGATTGACATGCATATTAAAATTAAGGCAAATGGTTAAGCAAACAAATACAATTTTTTTTAATAACATGGAAAAATGTTCTGTGTACGTGCAAAATTTCTCTCTGATATCTCGCATTTCGAGACAGAGAAATTTTGCAGGTTTGCCTATTCAATTGCTTCTAGTTGCTTCCGGAGTATATAGTGAAATTTTTTTTATGCATTAACGATATATTTTTTTATTAGAATTCGCTTTCTCCTACATTAATGTTCAGAAATAATTAACCTGTTTCAATCTGTCAGGAACCTGTCCTTGCACAGAGTTCTTTTTTTAATTTAATTTCTTCATTTTTATTTTGGCTTTTGATGGGTAGTTAAAAAGTTTGTTTATTTTGTGGTTTCAACTTAAATTATGGTGGTTTTTCCATCCTTTTGGTTGCCGATCTAAGAAGATCACATGTTGGTGAAACTTCTTATATTGAATATATAAATTTACTGGACAACTTTAGGTTTGATAAAGCGAATAACTGTAATTAAATTTTGAAGCTGAATTTTCCTTTCGTATGCTTTTTCAAAAATATGTTCTTTGTTTACATATTTTTGAATTTGGCTGATAAAAATTCTGTAGGGAGTTTCCTCTGTAGTTTCTGTAATTTATATAACCCATTCCAATATAAGATTCTGACTTTTCCCGTTTTGATGTCTAAGATGAAAGATGCTCACACAAAACTTGAAAATTTATATGAAAATTTTTTAATATATGTTCAAATAGTGCTCTTCTTTATATCCTTGTTTCTCACTCAACTACCAGATTTATGCTGAACTCAAATCCTTAAAAGTTATTTCATTGATTTGTGACTTGTGGAGCTTCATAATGTTTGAAAAAGGATTTAGGAAAACTTAACCTTTGACAAAATATTCCATTGTACTTCCATCTAACTTTAACCAAAACTTCCTTAACTTCTCAGGTGACAGCAGTTATGGAAGTAAAGAGCTCAATGGTACAATGCTGAAAACTAAGGTAAGATAGCAGTAGTCTGACTCTTTTGGAGAATTATAGGAAAAAACAGTTAAAAATTTGTATCAGTGCAGGCAAAGAATCTGAAGAGTGCTAGAGAAAAGCAACAATTCTCCACAGAATCATCCATAACTTCTTTGTCTTCATCCTCTTGTTCATCTAGCATGTCATCCCTTGAGTTTAACAGAACAATTCAGATGCAATCATCATCAAGAAATCAAACAAGAATCCCTGAAAACACAAATTCAAAAGTAGCAAAGAAGCAATCCCTCCATTTCCATCACATTGTCAAAGACTCAATGCATAAAGAAGCTCAAGGATTGTCTGTGAAAACTGTGGCTGAAGAGGAAAAGAAGGGTCAGACTAATAACTTGAAACTCGTAGACTCTCCCCGGCCTTTGCGGTCGCACAAATCTGTCAATGGTGTCAATGGTGGAGTTACAGTTGCCAGCGAACCATTCCATACTCTTGCCAAGTCCAAGAAAACACCTTCGGAGTCACCACGGTTCTCTTATGATGAAACATTCAAATCTGCCACAAAGCATAAGGAATTCCCAAGGCTTTCCTTGGACAGCAGAGAAAGGTCCAACAGAGGTTCCAACGAAGGAAACAAGTCTCGCAACCTGTTGAAGGGTCAACAGAAAGGTTATGCAAAGAACTCTAGCACAATGATCAACCAGCTGCAAGAACCAGAAACTTCCAAAAGATCTTCCAGTGTTGTAGCAAAGTTGATGGGACTTGAAGCCCTCCCTGAGCGTACACAAACTTGTGGGAGTTCAATTGGAACTTCTAGTTGCTCCAGCACAAGTGATGAAGATAAGCACCAACAAAAACTCACCTTGCCTCAGTTTAGAAAGGCTGACTCAACCACAAATGAGAAGCCATATTCACGATTTGCACTAGAATCAATTCCTTGGAGGCAACCTGATGCAATCCAAAGTTCTCCATTACAAAAGAGTTGTCAATCTGATATAAAGGCCTCAAAGACCTCTCTCACGGTATATGGTGAAATTGAGAAAAGGGTGGCAGAACTTGAGTTCAAAAAGTCTGGAAAGGATCTCAGGGCCCTTAAACATATTCTTGAAGCAATGCAGAGACGTAAAGATTCGTTAGACATTGCTAGTGATCAGGCTTCAAATTCTCCATCTTCAAGTTCTCCATCTGACAATAGGAATAGTACTAATTCCAATGAAAGCTCAAACTTACAAAGCCCACGAGTACCACAGAAAAACCTGGCATCTGTCACAGTTGAGATGTCAAATTCTACCCAGGGTAGTAAATTGCCAATTGTCATAATGAAACCTGCGAAAGTTACTAAAAAAGTCAATAGTCCTTCTCCTACAGAATTATCAGTTCATGGTAAATCTGGTCTCAGCAAGTGTTCCCCTAGTATTCCAACAAATGGAAGGTTGGTTCACAAGCATTGTGCTAAAGGCATAAGTCCAACAAAAAATATCAAGGATCCTTTTGGCCAACAGGTTCGTCCATCACACAAAAACATGAGAACTTCAAAATTGATGCAATCCTTGAAAGCTTCTCACGACAGCACTGGAGAATGCACCACCAATTCTGGTTATATAACTGTGACAGGGAGCCCCAGATTACAAAAGAAGTTTGGTCTGGAGAGGAGTTCACAGCCAACCAGTTCATCATCAGATTCCTACATTAACAGAAGAGAGCACAATAGACAACATGTGGAATTGTCTTCTCTAAGTACAACACCGAGACATAAGTTCTCCACTTTGCAGCAGATAAATGAACGTTTCAATGAGATCAGTAGTAACTGGAGGGATTCTAAGCACCATGTTAATGTGATTTCGGACTTTGACGACAAAAGCAGCTGTGCCGGTCATAGTGAGATTGAAGTTGTTCGAATTGATCAAACTGGAAAGATCATTAGCTCCTCCATGCAGCTGAGTTGCATGAATCAAAACGTAAGTATTTCTTCCTTGCATAGTAACATTGTTCAACTATATCAATTCGTTAAACATTCCTTTGTTGATCAGAATGCATTTGAAGAGTTGAGGAAGGCTGATGCAATGGTTACTGCGGAACAACCGAGTCCCGTGTCTGTTCTTGATGCTGCATTCTATAGAGATGACCCACCATCTCCAGTGAAAAAGAAACCAGACATCTCAAAATATTTAGGTAAGCAACAAAGATTGAATCAAGGAAAATCTAAAACTATTTATCAATTTCAAGTAACTTGTATAAGCACATACAGAGAAGAATTCTGCCTTACATTTTGGTTTACTTCAAATTTTCTGCTGTAGGTGAAGCTCAAAGCACTGATGATGATAGTGAAGAGAACTCAGTGGAGATACTTCAAGATATTGACTGGATTGAAGAGAAATTCATATTCAGTAACACTAAGCATCCTGATCATAAGTATATATCAGAAATACTGTTAGCATCAGGTCTGCTCAATGGCCACACCTCTAGCCAGATATTTCATTCGCCGGGTCACTTGATTAATCCAAAGTTGTTCTTTGCACTTGAACAAGTGAAGACAAAGAGACATTTTAACATTGAAGATAATGCCAAGAAGGTTGCCAGGTTTAAAAATCCCGAGCAGATGCAAAGAAAACTCATATTTGATGTTGTCAATGACATTTTAGTTCAAAAGCTGATATTGGATAATTCTTCTGCATTGTGGTGCCAACCAAATGGGTTCACAGGACCAAAAGGGAAGCAGCTTTTGGATGAGCTGTGCACAGAAATAGAACAGTTGCAACCTCAAAATGGGAATGTCAGTTTAGCTCGTGAGGATGAGAATTTGAAGCCTCAGCATGCAATTTGGAGTAACTGCTGCACTGAGATACCAAATATTGTGTTGGATATTGAACGTTTGATCTTTAAGGATTTGATAACCGAGGTAGTGAGAGGTGAAGTAGCACACCATTCTGGTACACATTGCAGACAACTAGTGTTTTTCAAGTAGGAATTTTAGCTAAAAAGTTTGAGGGTATAAGAGAATATATCTAGTTGTAGTCTTTCATATTTCACCTTTCTAATCTAGCTAAACATGATCTATAGTTTGATGGGTAATAAACTGCATAATTGGCAGTTTCACTTGTTTTGTTTAAATTGTTTCATGTTTAACTTTTCCTTTGCTGTCTTTCTTCATGTATATATACATTCACGTTTTTTATATATAAAAAAAGTTTAAATTTATTCACGTTTAACGTACATAAATACATGAAAGAAATGTAGATAAACCTACATCAGTGGTTTTTTATATATAAAAAAACTAAATTCACACGTATTAAAAATATCAGTTAATTTCATTAATTTTTACTGACCTCCCAATATTTTCTTTCCAAAAGTCTTTTTTATTAATCTGGAAAACAAAAAAAAATGTCCACTCTAATTATTACATGATAAAAACGGGAGAACGTATTAAAACAGTGCAACCAAGGTCAAATATTAATTTTGTGCTGGAAATTTAATATTGAGTTTCCTCCAATAATTTCAGTGCTTAGAGTAAAATTTGTCTATAGAATTTGAGAAAAAAAAAAAATGTCTTTTTGTTCTTATAAACGAGAATAGTGAGAATTAATCAATTGAGAAACAAAACAACTATATTTAGAAGAATAATTAATGATGTCTTGCCCGAAATATAACAATCAAACACTTCATTCAAAATAACCATATTTGATCTATAAGAAGTCTACTGCACCTACAACTTTGATTCCTTTTGTCTTTTTTTTTATATATATAATAATTAGTAGTATATTCAAAATAACAACATTTAATCTATATGAACTATGTTGCATTTATAACTTTGATTTATTTTTAGTGATTTTTTTCCGTGTCACCATAACATTGCTATAAAATAGTTAATCTGCATCCAAAAAACCTATTTAGCTACTTTTGATTTTTACTCTCCTTCCAACCATTTTTTTTCCTTACACAAAATATGAACACGAGATCTTATTTAAATATCTGAAAATGACATTAACCAAGTCACATAATAAATGAATATATTTATTAACAGTTAGCTACTTTTCTTGATCAAGGATGAAAGATACATAAAATCATTTTTTTTTTAAATCGAGTCCTCAAAATAAAACTTATGTTTCTACTTTTTCCCTAAAACGGTCTTGTTTCTAACTTAACAAAGTCCCCCAATTATATGAAATCTTAAATTCGAATACAACTACCTTGTAAAAAACATGGTTTCATTTCTCAATCAACTATAGCTTGAAGATGAGCTGGTTCTTTTATTGTGACACTTCATTTGCCTTATGAGCATTTAACACAATCATCATCACCATACCTGTACATTAAATAAATTGACAAAGAAACAAAGTGGTCATGGTCTTTTCTAACACTATCGTAATAAATTTAGTAAGATGAATCTTGTTGGGTTGGAACGTTTAGTCATGTGAATCATCTGAGAAAAAACTTGGAGTAATCCAAACCAAAAATGTCTGTGCATTAATTTTGGTTTTGAACAGTACTTACCAACATCAGAAAGAAGAGAAGAAACGCATGTCCACAACACAACCATTTTCATATAATTGCATTTTTGAGTGATAACACTGAACTTGTTGATTAGCCTAATGAAATTGATTTATTAACGAAATATGTTAAACGCAAGTTAACTATACTTCGACTAATTTAACACTTGAATGACGCGCACACATGTTTAATATATTAAACGATTTACGTAAAGTATTGCGTAAAACTCCATTTTAATTCTTAAGATTTTAACCCTGGATCTATCACTTTACCAGATATTCATTCCATTCTAAGCCCTGATTCTGCCAAAAACCTAATATATATTTCATTTTCGACAATTAATCTTCACACAAAACTAAATTCATAGATTTACGGGACAATTTTGGAGGAACCCACATTGAATATTGCTCTCATTTCAATAATGTATATATTGGGACTTCAGGCAACAAACTAAAAATCTTCCTTCTCTCCGAAATAGCAAGATTTGCAAGAGGATATTGCAAGAAAAGTATTTGGAATTATTCCAGAGCGATGAGAGTGGTGGGAAAACGAACCAGGGGAAGATGGGGGGTTATTTGTTGATGTCCAACCTTAATTCCACAATGTAGAACGAACAATCCAACAGACAAGATCCTACATATAGACAATTAATATCGTTCCAAATGATATGCAGAAAAAAAGACAAGGTTTAGTACGAACAAATGGGACAATCTAAATTTCATTTTAGTACTAGCACGGCATTTCAAAAAAAAAAAATTGATCCAATTTAGAATGTCATCAAGCTGCATTCACATGTCTACGTCAAAGGATTGGAGCTCAACATGCATTTCATGTCAACTAGTTATCTGAAATGAAAATATTTTAATAAAGAAATTGTTAAAAAGGCCATATCATATGACAACTCTGATCAAAAGCCAGGGATATGTAGCACAAAGTAAGCTTGTGAACAATAAATTAAAAACATCCTTGCATAATATAAAGCAGAAGTGGAAGATACCAGTAATATTGCATCGTGTAAGTTCTACAGTTTAAGAACAACAGTGCAACCAAATTTAAAAGCCTTTGCTAAGATATCCCGACTGAAAATCCCCAGCAAATCATTAAGATAAACAAACAATGACAACCATATGACAGCCACGCCATAACCAGGAGAGCTTGATAAAACATTAGATGAAGTTAGCAACATGAAGCGAATAATGCACTGGGCTATATCCAGAACCAAATTTCAATAAACTCACTTTGATAGAAGTAATTTTTAATGATTTCTTCTAAGTTTTAGTGGGTCTCCTTGTTTGTACCATTTTAGTTCAAGTATCTTCTGTTTGATCCTTTTTTCTCACTTGGAAAGCCTTTCTCGATCTTCTTACATGATCAAATAGAAACTGCATATTCTCCTCGATAGCAACTAGTTTAACCTGACTATCTTCATACCTCAAAAAAATTTCTTGTGAGTCCAATTATTCATCTCAAGCTTATAACCTACTTTACACTTAACTACATGACAGCCACGGCTTATCCAGGTGAGCTTGATAAAACATTAGATGAAGTTGGCAACATGAAGCAAAAATATCACTGGGCTATATCCAGAACCAAATTTCAATAAACTCACTTCGATAGAAGTAATTTTTAATGATTTCTTCTAGGTTTTACTGGATCTTCTTGTACCATTTTAGTTGAAGTGTCTTCTGTTTGATCCTTCTTTCCCACTTGGAAAGCCTTTCTCGATCTTCTCACATGATCAAATAGAAACTGCCGTAGGCAAATTCATGCCATATGCTCCTCAATAGCAACTACTTTAAGTTGACTATCTTCATACCTCATACAAAAATTTCTTGAAAGCCCAATTATTCATCTCAAGCTTATAATCTACTTTACACTTATTCATGCTATTGTCAGTACTTTCCGTATTGCTGGGTTTATAGATGTCCAGCATTAAAAGCAAAACCCAAAAAAAAAAAAGCAACAATACTTTAGGGCAAGAGTAAATATAGATTTAAAACAAGGAAAAAATGGATTAAATGTAAAATGAAAATAAATTGGTAGTACAAAACTAATTTTTTTGTACAAGAAAAAATGCGGGCTTTCCAAGAAAATACACAGATAATGCTAATAAGGAAGAAAAAAGGGAAAACACAAAAGCTATACTAGAACAATCAGTTCTCTCTGTACATTTTTAGCATGAAGCTCAGATTCTACTTGTTTATACATGAACACGCTACAATGACAATGTGTTAGGAATAAGGAAAATGAGAGAAAAAATATATGGAGAATGTATTATAGAAGAAAATTTAAAAATAAAGACTAGGGTAATTGGGCATGGTTTATGCTTTGTTTGGCGAGGAAGGCCGCTTGTTTGTTAGTCTAGGTAGGTCTATGTAAAGACCAATCTGTAGTTGTGAGGGCGACTTTTTGAGATGTTTTGTGTGTTGACAGGGCTAATCCTGTGTGAAAGGACTTTGGTTCCTTTGTAAAGTGTTGTGGTTCATGATTGTTTGAATTGGGAATAATACTAGATTTCCTTGTTGTGTGAGTGTTTTCTTGGTTCTCATCTTGAGGTTCCTAACACAATGTGCAGAGGATTAATATCAGTAACTATTAAACTAATCTTATGTATTGTCCTCTCAACTAATAGCTAATGTAACACGTGATTTGAAACAGCAGGGTGCTGAATAAGAACAATATAATATGTGGATAAGAGGTTCTAGTACTACTTGTTTATACATAAGAATACTACAGATACAATGTCTGGAGCATGGTTATTGAATCGAGATTCGAATCGTGAATCGTTTTACGATTTTTTTGAATCGTGAATCGAATCTTTTTATGAATAGTAAGATACATGATAACTAAAATATGATATTTTTAAATAAGAATAAGTGACATGAAAAAAACATTAAGACTATCATATAACAAAATGAAGCAAAATGTTCAATCCTCAAAATCAAAATACAATAAGACTTAAAATGCTATTTCTTATATTTAAATTCTCCATCCTAATCTTATGTTTTCATTCATCATCTCCGAGATCAATGTCACTTAGATCATCTTCTTCTTCTAATATAGCATTCTCTTGGAGATCATTTTCATCCTCCTCCTCTTCCACTATCTCTTCAATGTCATTATCATTTGCAGTTATAGTTGATTTTCCCTTTTTGTCAACCTTAGTATTTAAATTTCTTGGACCTATTAAAGAAACAAAAAAATATATTATAAGTGTTTTTCTCTACTTTTTTATTCTTTTCACCTTCCTTGCCTTCTCAATTTATAGGCAAAAGAAAGCTAGATTTTTTTCCCAAACTTTTCATTCTCCTATACACGACGCTTCATTTAGTATTCAACGTGACCTTTCATTTACTTTAACTTTAGTTGGTTTTGGAGACTTTTCATTTTCCAGTGACCCTTCGATCACCATGAATCGCTACAACGGAAACGAATCGCGAATCACACGATTCAAATGCGATTCAAACGATTCATTGTGCGATTCAGGACATAAAACGGTACATATACTGATACGTATCGTGCTAAGTAGTTTTTGGAACGAATCGCGATACGTATCGTACGATTCGTACGATACTAACTACCATGGTCTGGAGGATTATCTGCCACTGTTAACTAAATGAATCCTTTTCTCAATGGGTAGTTAATATAACAAGTGATATGAAACAGTGGGAATTGATTTAGTGCTATCGCCAGTTTGTAGGTTAACCATAAAGGAATGTGATTTTTTTGTGGGAATTTAGTTGTGGATGTAGCACTAACTACGAAGTAAAAAGGTTCAGTACACGATTCAGAGTAACTGCCACAAGTCAGAAGCTGAGATGTTTTTATATGCTGTATTTAGCATAAGATCATACAGTGCGAAAGGACTTCAATAAAAAGAATCATAAATTGATCTACCAAACAATTGACATGCACATACCTGAAAGATTGTTAAAGTGAGAACATGTCAGAGCAAAATAGTAACATCCATCCTATAATGCCCACAACCAGACATTTACCAAGATTTGAATATCCCAGAACTAGCTATCCTGACATTCTCCTGATCAAGTATACAGATTCTAATTAAAGAAAAATCTAATTTACAACTGAACAAGCTGATCTGGGTTTTCCAAGGATTCCCTCAGAATTTTCTCAGCCCTCCTTTTCCTGTCATCTTTCTCATCTTCCATTGCAAACCATGGCAAAGTCTTGTTATGCTCCTCTCTTTGTGGGATCAAACCAATGGACCTTCCTAATAATTTGTTTTTAATCCCAATCTTAAAACGCACAGTAGGCTTCTCATTCACAAAATTTTTTGTCTGGTCTTCCTTAGAATCACATAATGTGCTTTTCATTGCTTCAATTGCTGGAGCAAATGTCTCCAATGCTGAAATTGGTTCGTTTTGAACGAAATTTTCCATAACAGGATTATCAAGAACTACATCATTGAAAAGCTTGGCTGGAGGAGGAACAGAAGCAATTTCCTTGTCCTCAATTTTCAAAGGAGCAGCAAGGAATGGGTTACCTTCTGCCGCTACTCTTTTTGCCTTAGTGTCTGAAGGGTCAACCAAGGCAGACTTTTCAAACATATTTGAGACCATCTGCTGCTTCATATTCAACACAGGCCACTCCCCCTTGCCATTCTCTCTTTCTTGCTCAAATTTTACTGTACGAGGTTCTGTACCTCTTCCATTCACCACTGGTGACTGTGAATAATTTTGCGGATCCGGGAAGGCGGGCAACCAAGGAGGAATATGATCCCCAGGAGGTTCTTCTCCTTTTTGCAAAAAGCTTGGATTAAGCACCCGTTCCTTCACAACTGGAAACCGAGGAATGGGATGCGCAAACACAACCGGTTCCCCCTCGTTAACAAAATGAAAAATTTCCCTAATAACACCTGAACTTTCAAGGCAATGATCCACCTCAGAAGCACCTGCAAACCCCTGCACTGATCCCATATCTTCCAACCCTTGAATGACATCAAAAGCATTGCATTCAGTTCTCCCTGCAAGATTAGCATAGCAATGCGCGGATTTCCCAACGTTCAAAATGTACCGAGCCACAACGTCAGACAATGCCTCCAGAGCCGACTGCTGAAAAGCCTGAAACCCCTCGCTTTCGCACACCTGCGCTACCGCAATCTTCGCAATTGCCCTGGCAAAGTCGTCACCACCACCCACTTTCCTCCTCCTCCATGTGCCAGGCTGCTCAAGCTGTCTTCCAGTCTTCCCACCGCCATTGCTCATATTCAGCACTTCATATCACTTGAAAACCCAACAATACACATTCCCCAAATCACTATCATTCAGCATCCCAAAACCCACCAAGAATCACACCCCACAAAGCCACTCACTTCTGAGAAGAATCGCAATTAAAAAAAAAAAAAAACGAGCCTCAGATTACACGGAACTTGAGTTGAATGCCAAGATCACAATTTTGGCGTTTCCCACTAACAATATTTATTAACTAAGCAAAAACCCTAACTTGTCCGATAAAAAGGGAGGAGGAATCGGGAATAAATATTCACTATAAATGGAAATTAAAAACAAAAGGAAAAGAGCAGAAACACTTACCAGTGATAAGAGGGAGGTGATTCGATCTGAGAGCACAAGGGAGAGAGAGTATGGCTCCGCAATTATGAGATATAGAGATAGAAAGAGACAGAGAGGAATATAGATTGAAGAAATTGGGAAATTTAGGGTTTAGGGTTTGGTTGAGGTTAAACCCTGGGAAACCCTTGGATCGAAATATAGTACACTACCATTAGAAGCAGAGGGAGTTGGAAGTTTGGAAGCAGAATTACGGACACGATGCGGTTTCGAGATTTGAACCCTCCTATTAAATCAAGCTTAATTGGGGTAGTGGCATCAAAAGTAATTATATTGATAAATATTTCCAATGCAACGACGTCGTTCAGTTGAAGACAGAAACCTATTAGGCATCGCAGGCCTTGCTAACCCAAAAGGTTGTCATAAGATTTTCTTTTTACAAATAAAAGTTTTTCAAAAAATATCTGTAGTCTGCATAAAACAAAATAAATATAATTGTTGGATTAGTATATTCTACCTTATGATTTTTTTAAAATTTTATTATGGTATTGTAGGGACTTTTTATTTTAAAAAATATACCATTTTAATTAAATATTTATATAAATATTCCACTCTCCAAATAATTTAAAGTGGCACCTTTACTGTCCAAAGGTGAGAAATCATTTGGGATTCGAATTCGAAGTGAGAAATTAGTTGGTAATGAACCGATTTCTCAACTGCAAATTTTATTTTTTTAACTATTAATTTTTATTATCCTTAATTATATATTGTTCAGAAATAACTTTCTAATATGTATTTGCTAAAGACTGTAGTCTTCCATAGAATGAAATACGAAATAATCTAAGCAAACTACGTAATGTTTTACATAATATCATAAAACAATTTCATTTAAATTTATTATGACACCAAAATCACAAATATCTCATCATATTATTCATTTAGCAAATATGTATATTAAATAATACTTGAACTTCATATATTTGTAATAAGTATAAAACATCCAACTTCTAACCTTTCTCGTTTCATATGTAAAATAAATTCTTCTTTAAATTCTTAATAAAATCTAATATTTTTACCGTAAATTGACTTTAATTTCATATATTTCATATAAATATATGTTTTTCAACTACATTGTCTATAAAACAATGACAATACTCATGTTTGTATCCATAGATTTGAGCATCAAATTATTCTAGTTTTTACCAACTCTGATTTAGAGAAATTAATTTCATCCAATAAAAACTAAATTAATCACTACTATAGTTATACCAAGAACACTATTATTACAGATATTGATTATAAAAAAAATATTTTATTTCAATAAAAAATTAACAATTAAAAATAAACCATATCTACACAAATTATAAAATATTTAAACCCAATTCTTTCAAATTGTAAATTATATTTTTTTTAATTGAAAAATCACAAATAAAAAATTACAAAAATTAGTTACAATCATTTAAAAAATAAAAACTAATTCACAAATATTTAGTATTACTTTAAAAGTTATTATAAATTATTTTAAATAAAGTTTGAATTTATTATAAAAAAATAATAGTTTAAGAAAAAGAATAATGCTGTTGAAAAAGAGTTCACCACTATCCTATTTCTCATTGTCAATTTGAAGATAACAAAACTTCACCCAACCATTACTATCATATGAGATCATTTTGGAAAATAATTTGAAGTTAAGTTATCTATACCATTTTACCATTATAATCGGAGAATATACTACTTAATAACTTTCTACGATTTTTTTTAATTAGAGAAGTTTACTTTTAATAAATAAAAAGTAATTTATTTATTTAATAAAATAAGTAATTAAATAACTTTTTTTATTTTAAAATAATTAAATAAAATAGAAGTCACATATTTTTGTATATTCTTCTTACAAAAAATATTTTTTAAATTCTTATATTTTTCTAGTTTTTTAAATTATACTTTTAAAAGTAACATTTTCAATTTCAACAATTCTCATACTATGATTAAGACAATAAAACATATATTCCTTTGATTTTTCAAGATAACTAATGAAATATTCATTTATTATTCTTTCATCCAATTTTTTTCTAACAAATTATAAACCCTTACATTTGTCTCGCAACCCAAACATGCATATGCTTTATAATGGGTGTCTTATTAGTCCAAAGTTCAAAAGTGTCTTAAGAACTGATTTATTAGAAATTTTATTTAACAAAAATAGCAATTTTCAAGACATACATCTATATAAAATATGGATAAAAAATAATTACTTAACATACTCGTAATGATATTTATTAATATTTTATTACGTCGCCTTTTTGATACATTAATTTGTTGTAGTGCACCTAGTATTGTGTGTTGTGCACAAATGTCACGTTTTTAAAGAACTTTAACAAATGAACTTAGGTGTTTCCTAGTTTCATCATACCTTCTAGTAATACTTACTACCTCTATAGATCAGACAACTTTTATCCTTTTGTCTAGTTGTCTTTTTACTTCTTTCAAATAAATTTTCAAGGTATCCAATATTTAAGATTTCTCATGCAATAAGTAAACACAATTATAACGGGAATAATCATCAATAAAGATGATGAATTACTTTTCTTTTTCAAAAGAATTAACATCAGAAGGTCCACAAATGTTAGTGTACACTTACTTCAAGAAGTTGAGTACTTCTTATAGTTTCCTTCTTTGTGTATTTTTTTTTTCTTTTATACAATCCAGACAAGTATTTAAATAAGTAAATTTTTTATTAATCTTTTTATACTTTCTCTAGATATGTGATCAAAGTATTTATGTCAAAAGAATGTGGAGCACTCATTCACTAAATTATGTTTAGTGTCAATATTATTATACAAAGTAATATTTCAACATAAAGACCATTCAAATTCAATTTGTATAAACCTTCACAAAGAATATCAATACTAATGAAATGATTGTGCTTAAACAAATTGAAATATTCAACACAAAAATTGAAAGAGTATCTAATAATATCAAGTTTAGACAACAAAATTGAATTTCTAGATAAGAATGAAATGATGTCCAATGTCAAGGATTAGACAACAAGTTCTTAGAGTAGAACTTTACTCTATTCTCCATGAAGACAATTTTTTCGTGTTATAAACATGGGTTATACAATTAGAATCAATCCATCATTAACTTTACTCTTTTTTTTTTTTGAAGTAAGTAAGATGTTTTGAACAATCCTTCTAAAAACATTAAAAAAAACAGTTATTTAGCCACTAAAACATGAAGGTCGCAATTAATGATCCAAATAACCATCAATTCACATAAGTCATACATCACCAACCAAAAGTCAATTTATTTTAGTGACTCATTTTGATTTAATTGTTAAATGGCTACAATAAAAATTTAATGACCCAAATAGTAATAAAAATAAGGTAATCTTTTATGATAGTGACTGAAAATAACAATCCAAATACTAATTTATTTTAATGATAGATTTAGATTCAGTCATTAAATGGCTAAAAAAATTTTGAGTCACTGAATTTAACATAAAAAAAAAGTGGTCGCTTATTATAACTGAAATGACCAAATACTAATTTATTTTTACAACCTTGTTTCAATGTTAGTGATTTACATTATATAAATTCTATTATGCTAGACCCGTCAAACATTTGTCATTATCTAAAAACTACCCCTCGTAAGCTTAAATAGTATTATACTTTATTGTTAATTTATGTTTTGTGTTTCTGATATCAAACATAAAAACTTCTAATTTTTTTCTTGGACACGTCACCTTATAATTTTTTTAGACAGGTCGCCATATAATTTTTTTGTTATACAGGTCACCAACCTGATGATATTGTAATTGCTTTCTACTTTAATCATGTCTATTGTTGTGATCACTTGATTTTTTCCTTGTCCTCGCTCTATTCTTGTTTGGTATTCTGTTTGATCATGGTTGGGTGTGTAGGTGGTCCTTTCATGCTCAGCTAAACAATATCGTCATGATTCATTTGTTCATGGGGAACAACTTTGAACTTTGTGTTTCTTTGTGTAACATGTTGCTGTATGGTATTTTTGGCTTTTGAGGAATCAAATCCTGTTTAAGGGGTGTTTTTTTTTTTTATTTGAAAGATTTAAACTTGACTAATTGAAATCATGGTATTTTATTAGTCAAGGACAAGAAAAACTTTTTTACCATTTTCGCAATGTGATGTGTTCTTTATTCTGTGTTATCAGT
>Ga0209489_100876_pt1 | contig 60163 bp, 28 predicted proteins | sample SiratrowhiteBW_FD_187527 | JGI IMG/M metagenome (GOLD analysis project Ga0209489, IMG submission 187527) | Root nodule microbial communities of legume samples collected from California, USA - Siratro white BW (SPAdes) (version 2) | ecosystem: Host-associated > Plants > Roots > Nodule | place... | reverse complement strand
AAATGTGACAACATAACCTATTAAGTAACAAGAACTAGTGGAATGATAAATCACTTTTTTTAGGACGTGTTTGGGTTAACATTCTTTTGGACGTAATCAGTTTTTTTTTTTTTTTTTTTTTTTTTTCATTAGTTTTTTTTTTTTTTTTTTTTTTTTTTCAATCCATTAGTTTTGTTCTTTCTCTGTTGAACATTTGGAATAGTGTGAACTGCAGTTTGGAACTTAAAACCAAAAAATATTTAACAGTTACAAATTTTATTTTATTTTTTGCTACAGTCACCTAAAATCTTAAATAGACTCTATGTACATGTTTCAATACAAAATTTCTAACCAGTAGCCCCTTGGTGGGTTTTTCAAACTATAAATAGCATTTAGATAACCAGTAATGGGTAGGGATTTCATTCAACGTGACAATTGTGCATGGATTACTTAAAAGCAACTTGCTAAACAACTAGTAATTGCCGACAGCTTATGTTTACTTTGATGCATCTTTTTACTATTTAACTTGGTTCGTGACCAGAATTTTATTCTCCATATCTTAGTTTGAAAAGGAAAACACTGGACGAAACATTGTCGTATTTTAAGCACATTCTTCAACATGGAATTACATTATTGTGGGAAGATATTTATTACAAAGTATTACTTTGTTGCTCATGAACTAGATTAGGTTAGGAGGAGAGTATAAAATGTTTAGTTTTTATAGTTGATTATTAAAAGACATAATTCGATATATTGAAATATTTTACTTTACATTATGAGAAGATTTGTTTTTGAAATATTATCTCAATTACTATAAAGAATATGAGATTGAGTAAGAAACTCAAGTACCCTTATTCCAATTTTTATATAGTATTTTTGTTGTTAATATATAGAATACAGTCTTCAACAACTGTTTACATAAGCGTTTTCCAACAGATCACAACCCATATCCACTTTTCCTCTTCCTTTGTTTCATCGAATGGATTGATCACTTCTTGCACTATATATAATAACTGATGCTATCCTATTCACACACATATATATATATATATGCACCACCTTTTTTGTATGTTATATATGGATTCATGCACCACCTAACAATAGTTTAGTATGAAGTTCCTGGCATAGGAAATTCAATGGCAGGGCCCTTAGGCATTGAAGAATATGGCCTCATTGATTTGGTGTTTTGTATGTTATTGATAGGCTATCGGAAAGAGTGAGTTGGAAGCAAGTAAATAGTGAATTTAAAAAAGGATGCTTGCTTAAAGAGACACCCAACTGGTCAGTGATAATCATAGTGTCCAAGACTCATTAGATACTGAAATTCAGCTCTAATGATTACATTAGGTGCATCACTTAACATGCATGTGCATGAACCAATCTTATACAAATTGCATCGCTACATTCATTTCGTTTAGCTTCACATGTATTCCATCTCTTCAGACATTATTTTAGGGTATTCAGTGTCTGATAATACATAATATCTGTCATGACTCAAGAAGAATTAGTTGGAAGCACATTAATGCCTTGGACAGTACTATTAAAAAAATTAAACCAAATTAAATCAGTTTATAGAAAAATCTAAACTATTCTTAAAAATTAAACCAAATTGTTATTTCTAATTCAGTTTCTGATGATGGAATTGCTTCTAGACTGAAACGAATTACAATTTATGAGACTGAAAAGGTGCTTTAAAATGAAATATTCATTAATAGTAGTTGAAGCAATTTAAAATAGTTTAATTTAATTTAATCAAATGTAGTTTATTGGCTTTTGATAAGTCGTTTCTAAAATTCTATTCAATCTTTAGATATATACTCTAACCCTTTTACAACCGGAAACGATCTTTACAGAGAAAAAGGAACAAGGGTTTATTAGGAGTAGAGTCTCCCTCTACTCTCACACCAACAAAATTCGACCACAAGAATTCATAAATAAAGTTCTCTCTTCAACACCCATCTCTACATCTCTTAAACATAAGGAGATGCACTCATAATTGACTTTTATAGGTATGAGCCTGCGCAATTTTAGATGGTCATAAAAGCTTCTGCACAACATAAACTCATTTGTTGATTACATTTTATTTTTCTTTAAATCCTTTGAGACCCTTCATTCACAGATTGGTATTTAGTAAATCCAGCTGTCGCAATGTTAATTTCCAAACCATCTGTTGCTCTTCTTTCTTAAATTCCACTACATATATGCTTTCTTCGTATTGTGATCATTGCTTTCTGTGATTTTACATTAAAATTACTGCATATATATACATATAAAAATTAATAGGTAAATTTAGTGTTATTTATGAATTTTACATAATTTATAAATTTTTCATTAATTAATATTATTATTCATATTATTATTATAATGTTTATATTATTATTATTAATATTATTTTTACTTAAAATAGCAATAATTATAATAATATAATTACAATAATAATAATAATAGTCATAATAAAAATAATAATAATTGATCACAAAATTTATGTGAAGTAATGGTTGTAAGACTTAGAGTTTAAATTCTTTTTATATCAAATTTTGTGAATAATAACAATAAACATTTTTAAGCATGTTTACCAATATCTTGACCTTGATTTTATAGATAAATATAAGTTTGTATTTTCTTAAATTTATTGGATTTTCTTTTTTAGGGATTAGTGTTATACATGAAGCATTACAACCTTATGGTATTTTTCTACTATGATAGAAAGTTAATACATGTTTGATATCCATTTTTAATATCTTTCACATCGAGACTCACTAACTCGTGTATAGTTCTGATACCATCTTATAAAGTGAACTTTTTAAGTCTAACTCAATCTTACAAAACTGGCTTGTAAGGTAAGATTTGCACTCACTTATAAACTATTGAAATGTCTTATCTCTAATCGATGTGAAATTTCCAACATCATTGTCTACCTCTTTAATCTCATCTTTCATTCTTCTCGAGTTAATCAAGTTATGAAAGTATTTTGTATTTGAATTTCATAGTTCTATCTATTTAGCTCTAGCCTTTTGTTTTGACGTTGATTTAATTCTAAAGTTTAAAATTTGAAAGTTCAGGAAATAAACTTCTCTTCTCCGTTCTTCTAACCTATTGAATACTTTCTTATCCATCTTATCTAAAACGCTTGTTTAATATAATTATAATGATATTTATTAGATTTTTTTTTTTTACAAATATGTCTGAGATTATATTTAATATTTTTTTAATAAAAAATTATTTAATTAAAAAATAAAAAGTGTAAAAGGAATTAAGTAAAAATGGGTAGTTATATTTTTATTAGAACATACAAGTTCTTATTTTATGATTTATTGAAAAATCCTAGTATCCATTTTCAACATAAATAAAAAAAAATATATGAAATACTCGTTTGCTAGACGATGATATTACTATAAAAACATGGAAGAAAAGTATAACTTTCTATGAAAATATATTTTCATTACTTTCAACTAAATATGAAAATATTTATTCTCAACCACATGAGGCGAGGCAAACACTTCTTTAAATTTGCAATAACTTTTCATTTAATTATTTAATTTATGTGATTAAAAAAGTATCGTGTTACTCTATCAGAGTTTATACTTTAACACTTAATCTTAGCCTAAAAATTTGATTGTTCAAGCGTAATAAAAAATGTTGACACTTAATCTTAGGATTTAATTTCTATATATTGTTATATAGGTAAAAAAAAAAAAAAAGGTTATATGATCAACTAATAAACACTAATATTGATACCGGTGGAAACACATACATATGCCTATGTGTCATTTGTCATATTTTATATTGATGATAATAATTGTGATATAAGATTATTTTTAATCGTTGCTACTTTTTAAAAAAAAATGAGATTCCTTTAAGAAATACATATAAAAAGAATATATTGAAAAAAAATAAGCGATCAAAAGAATTATTTTTAATGTGAAAAAAACACATAGAAAAGTATATGAAGAAGAGAAAAGATACAAGAAATCATGGAAGCTAGACAAAATCTAAGAGAAAAGGATTCAGAGAAAGGTAGATAAACCAAATCCTGTAGAATTCAGATCCTATAAAACTATCAGTTCACCATACAAGAGAATTTTATATATATATAAGAATTGTTTGAAATCATCAAGATATTTTTAGTGTTTGTTAAATTGAAAACTAAAATTAAAAGAAAGATAAAATGAAAATATATTGAATATTATGTAACTCAATATGAAGGATAATACTTCTAAACGCACCCTCTTAAGGAGAATTTAAAACGTTATCATAAAAGAATGATTGTAACCCTAGAAGTACTATATCATTTAAAATAGAGATTCAAGTTTATAATTTTTGAGTGAATATGACACTAACTCTTTAATATCCTTGATATGAAAGTGAAATCTAACTACAATTAACAGACATTGTCGCGACTTTGGTATAACTATTGACTATATCTATGGAGAATTTTTTCCTACAACTTTATGAGTTATGGAGTGAGTCCAGATGAGAGATATAGTGATACAAAATTGCACCATGTAGTACGTGCACTACTCCTGCTACCAGCTTTTTGTTTTTCTATTTTCATAATCTATCCAAAATCAAAATTGAAAGAAACATGTGCAAGAAATGTGAAGAGTAGGTCCCCTCCCACTTTTGTGTGTATATATATGTACATATATTCTCTATTTTCTAATGAACTTTCTTACCAGAAATTAATGTAAATTATCTTATACGATTGTTTCAATGAGATATCTTTTCCTTTAACTGCAATTTTGTTCCTCAATTTTTCAGACCTTATTTAAAAGAAGCAAATCCAATATGAGACGAAGTTTGTAATAACTTATTACAGTTTTATTATTTAAATGTAAAAAGTTGACACTGTATAATTTGTTTTGATTTTTTACCTTTCTGGTTTGTGTATCTCTAAAATTCACTGTTGGTCAGGAAGAAGATACGATATTGATGATAAGGTTCGTTTGAACCAGGATTCAGAATCTATGAGATGATATGTTTGCAAATGTGAAATGAATACTTTTGTTTGAAATGTTATTGTTTTCTCGTTGCCTTTGTTTTTGGGACCACGTGATAGATCCCCAAAAAGATCTTCAATATCTAAGAAACAGTCCCCCCTCTACTTCCCATTGCAGTGCACGGCATTGTCTTACTTTGTTTCATTCCTTCTATTAGCATTAACTGGCATGCCAAAACTTGTGTCTTTGTTTGTACTGAACCCGCAAAACAACAACTGGTAAAATTTAAAAGTCACTTTGGACAAAACGACAAGGGACAGCCCCCTCTACCCTTTTCATATTTGTCTATGTATATTGGTGAAGATATGTATGTATCTGTGTGATATGGCTTTACAGCACTCATTTACAAGGATCTATCAGAAACGGAAATATTGGCATGAAAGCTTAGCTTCATTGCATATTCTCATCAGTCATAGTACTACAAAAAGTGTGTTCAACTAAGGATATTGCAATTCTCGTTAAGTTCAATATCAATTTCACCAAACATTTCAAAAGATACAAAAGATGGTACTATATTTAATTTTTAGACCACATATATATGTGTTAAAAACACTAGGATTTTATTATGTAACCAATTAAGACCAACACTTTCTTTTCACACTTTCGTTTTATTAGGTAGAAGACCCAACTACTACTGTTTGAACATGATGAAAGTTGTGTATTTTGATCAATTCAAGAATATGTATGTGTATCCCAACCAATATCAGTATCGATCTATTGCCTCTGTAGTCAATCCTATTACTTAACCCCTAGCCTTGTAAGTCTTTTCTTATTTTTTAGTTTAGTCATGCATGTAACATCCATCGTCAAAGATTACAATCTTCAATAGGAAGCATTAGTAGAATATGGTTCCACAGAGACCTGCATGGTGGAAGGTCCTGTTATCAGCTGATAGCTCCTCTTACCTGCGTGATCTACAAGTCAAAGATTGTTCATTGAACGCCCTTTAGTTGTTAGTCAAATTTGCATATAGAATTCTTTGTGTAGGAACTGAGATCTCTTACTTGTCTTTGTCTAATTTATTCAATTTAGCTAGTAATCAACAAAGAGCAATTTGATGCATACATATATAATATATTCTTTATATATGGTTCATAGTATCCTGACATTCTGTCAAAATATTTATTTTTGTCCCCTTTTGCTGGCATATATATAAAGTCTTAATTATCTCATGACAAATTATAGTGTATACAAGGGGTGATAGCCAGAGCCAAATTAAATTGGTAGCTATCATGCATGTGCATGGCGTGCCGTTATGTTCTTCCCATATTTTTATTACTTTATACGATGCATGCCATGGATTGTAATACTTTTTACTTACATATATAATGTAAAAGGCAGCACAAGAACAATTGGTGAGTTAGGTATATTTACACCGGGGAAGCAACTAATAATTAATGATACTGAACATTCTCCTTAATTACCAATCTAATGATGGCACGGAATGAACAAAGTTATTTTTATTTGGCTATGAACTAATAAAATGTGAGGGAAAATAATACATGGAAACGTGTTAAGTGACTTGGAACTGTAGTGAGAGAAACACATTGGTGGGTATAATTATAGTTTCATTTCCCTGCTTGACTTTTCATTGATTCCATGTTGCTTTAGATGCTCACAGACAAAATCTTGGCCTGAAGAAAATCCGGTGTCATGTCTCCCTCCGTTCCCATTGTTGTTACCCCTCCATGAGCCACAAAAGTTGGATGCAAAACAGTTTCATGAATGACAAGTTCTCTGATCCCCAAAACATATCTTAAGAGATCCTTTTGATAATTACCTAATTTTGACTCACTTTCATCCTTAAAATAGGAAATACACCAATACCAAGTGGTAATAAAAAAGTGAATGTGTGGGGTAAGTAATTTATATATTTCACTAATCCCATTTTGGTCCCGGTAAAAGCCCACAAAATGGAAGAAATCTGTGGGTTCAAATGTTCCATTGCTGGGAATCTTCGTGATACATGATGATTCATACACAATCACAAGAAACACGTACGCAAATGTTAATTAATTATTTTCCTTTTAGTAGTTTCCCAACAATTCACATGAACCTTCACACTCTATTATCCGCTCCATTTCCATCAATTTGACATTTTGCCACCCCATTCCTTGCGCCATATTATTGTAATTTCCCTTCATCCTAAAGATGTAACATATATGATATCACTCATATTTTTCACCTTTTTTACACTCACCTTACCTCTATTTTTATATTTTATTTTTCTTTCTTCTAGATCACATCACCTCTTACGTGTACACTTTTTCTCACTTTCTTTCTTTCTTATTTCTGTCTTCCATGATCCATCCGATATGTATCCAGCCCCAATAAGTGTGTAAAATCATTTTTCTTTTTCCAAACCCTCTTTTTCTCATGCAAGCTCTTTCATTCTATTTATAGACCCAGCTCCCTTCACCCAATACCACACCACACCACAACACCAAACTTTTCTTCTTCTAATTATCTTCTTCTTCTTCTACACAAGTAGTCTCTCTCCCTCTCTCTCCAAAAATGGCTCTGAATTACCCTTCTTCAACCTACTTCATACTACTACTAGTAACCATAACCCGTTTGATATACACAGTGGGCAAAACCGAGCAATGGAAACCTCAGATTCTTCCAGATCTTGACATTGAAAATATATTCAATAAGCTTCACGATGACCCTGAAACCATTCAAATGGCTTCTACTGACTATGGCCATATCGTGCATGAACTCCCAGCAGCTGTGTTTCATCCGTCTTCCATAGATGACATAGCCACCTTGATAAAATCCTCGTACAATAACTTTGCCCCTTTTCACATAGCTGCGAGGGGCCAAGGCCACTCCACTTATGGACAAGCCATGGCTCGTGATGGGGTAGTGGTTGACATGGCCACCCTGAGAAAGCAAAGAAATGGGGTTTCAATTAGTGTCTCCAAGGACCCTTTGATAGGTCACTATGCTGATGTTGGAGGGGAACAACTCTGGATTGATGTGCTACATGCCTCACTAGAACATGGACTTGCACCCGTTTCTTGGACTGATTATTTGTACTTGACCGTGGGAGGAACACTTTCCAACGCTGGAATTGGTGGCCAGACTTTCCGCTATGGACCTCAAATCACCAACGTTCATGAAATGGATGTTATCACTGGTATGAACTTCCTCCGCAATTTCTCCTACACACAAGGATTGATTTCTAATGAATAAAGTCGACATTTCATCTTAGTAATTATTACTGTTTCCATTTTAGTGGCCAAAATTAGGGACAATAGCAACCGTACCTGTCATTGTATTTAAGTTTTGCAGATTTCTATTGCCTCGTTTTCTTGAGAGAACGTGTTCATGTCGAAACTTAAAAAAAAAAAAGAGAAAGGTGAAATTTTCTTGAGCTGTTTACGTTTTGTCTCTTATGATATGACATGGTGTGTCATAGATATTCTGCTGAATGTATAAGATATGATTTGTTGAACACGTCTTATAAACCCAGTTAATGTGGTTGGTGAACTCTAGACCAGGAACAGTCTTTGTCTACAATATGGGTGAGCGATGGTTTTAGTAACCATTTCCACGGTCATAGTTTTCTAATAACTTTATGCTGGTCAAATCGTTTATATTGGTCAGTTCATTCATATGAAAAGACTTAAATACCAACATATGGAAAATGTTACTCTCACAATTGATGCATGCATGCATCTAATTAAGTGTGCAATTTAATAAAAAATATTTGTCGTCTACTTGGTTACAGGAAAAGGAGAGTTCGTAACCTGCTCTCCGCAGAAGAACTCGGAGTTATTCAACGCGGTTCTTGGAGGCTTTGGACAATTTGGAGTCATAACAAGGGCGAGAATTGCTCTTGAGGCAGCACCCAAAAGGGTACGTTCATAGACAATTGACCAGAATTTTGTCTTGTAGCTTTTCCACCAACAATTCATAGTGACGCCAAATCGAATTGTCATTTTTTAAGGGTGAATAGTCATTTTGTATACATATCTACCTAGTGGCAGTTGGCACCCACGTACTGTGCATTTCATTTTATGTTGTTGGTGTATTAGTCATCCATGATAAAAACATACACAAATGAAAATAAGACGAGTTATGCGTACGTAAGAGTTTGAACCACTCAGTGTGTGTGTGAAATTGAAAGCATACATCATACGAGTTTGAAAAACAATGGAGATTATTATGAATCTTAGATCTTAAGCTCTGGACCAATAGAATTAGAAAAACTCATGTATTATGATCACATTCTTTCCATGACTTACAACCTTATCTACTTTATCAAACCAAACAACAAGTGCTGTTTTTGAAAAGACCGTCAAGAGTCCATGCATACATTCCATGAGACTTTCAAGTTAAGGCATGAAGAATGAGGATATTTGATGTATACAGAGACAAGCCACCACATGTTATAGCCGTATATTCTTTTCATTATATCTGATTGGACTAGTATTCATACATACATAAATACGTCTCTCTCTCTCTCTCTCTCTTCATTTTATTATATTCTATTTGGTTAGTAAGTTTACTGGTATAAGACACTATTAATGGTGAATTTTTGTTGGCATGCAGGTTAAGTGGGTCAGACTACTTTATAGTGACTTTTCTGCTTTTACCAAAGACCAGGAACGATTAATCTCAATCAATGGAAGGAAACAAAAGAATGCATTGGATTTTTTGGAAGGGATGCTGCTAATGAACCAAGGCCCCATAAATAATTGGAGATCCTCTTTCTTCCCTCTATCTGACCATCCCAGAATAGCTTCTTTAATAACTGAACACAGCATCCTCTACTGTCTTGATGTGGCTAAATATTATGACGACCAAACCGAGAAAAATGTGGACAAGGTATCCTCCAGTCATATCATATTCTTGTTAGATCATATTTCTTTTCAAAGAAGAAAAAGGCACTGTCCCAACTAGTCAAAAGCAAATGCCTAGATATATATGGTGTGATTCTTGGATTACACTTTCATAACCAAGATGCTAAATCTTTATACACAAGATAGTATAGCAAAAGATAATATAAAAGATGGCAATCACAATTTTGATTATATTTAATAAATGACAGTAATATTTTTCTTTTTCTTGTCTCTAGGAAATTCAAGTTTTGCTCCAAGGGCTGGCCTATATCCCCGGATTTTATTATGAGAAAAATGTCTCATACGTTGAATTCTTGAATAGAGTCCGAAGTGGAGAGCTGAAGCTTCAGTCACAAGGACTGTGGGAGGTTCCTCACCCGTGGCTTAATTTGTTTATACCAAAATCTCAAATCTTGGACTTTAATTCAGGAGTATTCAAAGATATAATTCTTAAAAGAAACATCTCCTCTGGACCAGTCTTGGTTTACCCTATGAATAGAAACAAGTAAGCATTGAATGCATGTACACACTTTTGAAGAAATTCCTTTATTTTCTCACAATTAGACCCATCATTTTTTTTATATAAAATTCAGAAGAGAAAAGTCACCAATACTATGAAATTTAATTCCAGGTGGGACGATAGGATGTCAGCATCAATACCAGACGAGGATGTCTTCTACACAGTTGGATTTTTGCACTCAAGTAGTTTTCATTCTTGGAAGGCACATGATGCTCAAAACAGAGAAATTTTGGAGTTCTGTAGGGATGCTGGCATCAAGGTCAAGCAATATCTTCCCAACCACAGCACACAGGAAGATTGGACAAACCATTTCGGTGCCAAATGGATGAAATTCTTAGAAAGAAAACACCAGTTTGATCCAAGAATGATTCTATCACCCGGCCAAAAAATCTTCCACAGACAATTACAACCAGCGGTCTAAATATTCCACAATTAAAAAAAAAAGAAAACTAAGTGTTTATGGAGGGACTATTGCTCAATTAGATAGCTAGGGAGTGGTGTACATACTATGATGATCGAAACGAAAATGGTCTTTTGTATGGTTTTGCTAGAGAAATTAAGGTAGGGTATTAAATGTTCCATGACTTTGACATCATGCTACATACGTACCTTAGATAGATTAGGTTGGCAAAGTCTTACTGGTATGTACAAGAATCACAGTTGTCTCTCACATTGTCTGTCACTCTCAACCTGCTAGTGTGGAGAAAATGTCTTGAAGATGTTCTAAGGAGTTATGCCTCCCTTAAATGTGTACCCATTCTGTATTAATTTCTTTATATAATAATTTTGTTTTGCATTAACTATTTTCATACTGGGGCAAACATATATATATGATAATCTAAAAAAAATGCTACTAAATAATAATCTTAATTATCTGCAAGCTTTTACTTTCTAATATCTACATGAATATTGATAAGTTAAGCTGCTAATTACAAGAACAAGAATTATTTTATCGGCGTACAAGAACAAGATAACCACTTAAATAGAGACAAAAAGCTTTAAATAAACAATAATATAGGGTTCATAATTAGTGAACCTAGACGTTGATTTTAAGTTACTTGTAAACAGATTCTACGTCTCTCACTTTTTTTGTGAAGACTTAACATACCACTACTCCAAAGCACAAGTTGTTGTGAAGAGTGCTTTAATTTAATTTGAAGTTTCAGATTCTATTTTACATTTTTTTTTAATCTTTCTAGGCAGGATTTTTTTTTTTATCGGCAACAAAAAATAAAATTAATAGGAGTAATGACTTTCTAGGCAGGATAAAATTTATTAATAAAACCGCATAAAAAATGACAAAAAGATTACTATTCAGATATTATAGACTCACGTATTGAGAGACTATACTATCAATGTTTTAATTTTTGAATAAGGGTTGAAACAATTTCTATTTTAATATATTTTAATCATTAATAAAAATAGGCAAACTGAAGTGTGTGTACCTTATGTATCAAAGGATGGAATATTGACAAATAATTATAATATATTGAAGATTTTACGATAATTATATGTATATCTCAATCCTTTAGTTCGATGTTAAAGCACAATTTCAGAACTTCTGCATACTTTTGGTGTCTAAAAGAAGCGATTATAGTGAATAACTGACATAATAATGTAGAATTTTTACAAACATTTCTGACCTGTTAGAAATTGGTGTTATACTATAATCTGGAAAAACAAAGATTATATTCATATACGATCCATCTTAAATCAAATTATCCAAAAAAATAAAAAAAAAAAAGCAAAGAAGATTATTATTAGATAGAAAAAAATATGAAACGGTACGCCAAATAAGGTTTTTTTTTTTTATCAGCAAATAAGGTAAGACCAAGAACCTTACAACAATTCGACTTACTTACGGAAATCAAAACTTGAAAAGGTGGTTGGTAATACATACGAGAGTGTTAGATACACTTTTTGTTGTTTTTTATTCAATTTATATATACTTGACTATGTCTGGGTTTGTTACATAAATGTAAGGCGAATACACGATTTTGGATATTTGTTAGAACCCCTTTTAAGTATGTGATAAACTTTTAATTCTTAAAATAGAATAAAGTTAAAACGTGGGACTAAATTAGTACTGGTGACTTTATAATAAGCCAGTAATTAAGTAGCTTCTTTTTGAGAAAGCAAAAGACGAATTTGACAGTGAGTTGTAATGGTTGATATCGGAAAGAATATCACATAAACCAATTTTTCCTTCAGTCACATCAACCAAAACTATGAGGATTGGCTTATATTTTGTCGTTCTCGCATAGGAATAATTTTTGACTTTTTGATTCAGATAGACCCACGAGGGCCTTTGTTGTCACAAAAGCATAAAGCAATGAGTTCATCTTATAATCAAAATATCATTAAAATTAAAGCAAACCCCCATTTAGTTGCAATTCTTATCATTTAAAAATTAACTAGTTAGGGTTCATGATAAAGCCTGTCTAATCCAATCTCACAGGCTTTTCCCCACAAAATGAGGCTTTTTATTCACATTTTAAACAAGACAAAACCGGTGTCCAATTTTATATATGTAGCCTTCATGTTCCTTAATTAAAACTAAAATTTTCTTCCAACAATTCACAGACAAGTTGTGATTACAAAGAACTAACTAATAATTTCTTGGCAGGGTGCATTATTATGTTGCAACACTTAATTCCAGCTTGCAGGCAAATTGGAGACAAGAAAAGTTAGGAGATGCCCCAGCAATTCAACTAAATTCCTTCTCCTCTTTTTTTGACTTTTTTGGTGCCTCCATTGTAGATTAACTAGATATGCTTTAACAGATTCATGTCTAATTGTTGTGGAAAATCTAGGACAGAATCCCAACATTCACACGCTGTGAATCATAATATGTTGACAATGGATAGAAAAGAGCATCATCATATAGCCCCTAATCATAATTACTTCCTTTCCTTTCTCTTCTTCCTTTTTCCCCTCTTTCTGATTCTAAAATATGTTATCATCATATCTCTCTTTCTTAATTTTCTCCCTTGCTTTCTCCTTTTTGAAGTAACCCTCCTATATTTTAATTTAAAGTGAAACAAAAAAGGATTAATTTAGGATTGCTTTATACAAACTTCATCGCAGCTATCCCGTTAGGGCAACCGTGATGAAAAGGCAATAAAAAAATTCAATATAGTTTATTCTTAAAGTCACCAATTTCTTTATCTATTAAAATTCAAAGTATAGTTGGATAATTTTTATTCGATAGCAAAAGTTTACGCTGTATGTTCTTATGACCGTTTTATTTCTTCGTTAGCTAGTTAGGTACAGCTAGTGCTCAGCACAGGGAGGTTAGTTTAATGATAAAGGCTTTACTATTGGAATCTATTTAATGGGAAGGTTTTGTTGGAATGTGTTTCAGATTGCATCAGTACATACTCATATATTGTTACTTTATATTTTGTGTGACTTATCCAATAAATAGAAAGTTTTCCAAAGAATTAGAACAAGTTTTAAAAAATAAAATCTTCCTAAGAAAAAAATAAAATAATTTTTTATATAATAAAAATAAACTTATTCTTTGTGTGTCTTTAATGTTTTTGTTTCATGGATAGATTTAAGGAAATGAATTTGAGAGAAAAATATGAAGAAAGTTGAAGTGTTTGAATTAAGAGAAAAATTGTAAAATTTGAAGGGAAAGGTTGTGATTAGTGTGATTAAATTATTATTGTTAATATTATTATTATTATTTCATAATTTTATTATTTTTACTTTTATTTTTCTTCTTGTTATTATTATTATTATTTATAATTGTATCATTATTACTTTAATTATTATTTTCATTATGGTAATTATTATTTATCATTTTTTTAGTTTTTTAGTTTTCAAAATTAAATTATTAATATTTAATTTTATAATTATCTTATTTTTATTATTATTTTATAAATTTACTATTAATAATTTTTATCCTTTTATTTTTATTAATATTTTATTATTTTATTATAATTATATTAAATTTATTATTATTTTAATAATTATTATGTTATATTATATAATTAATTATATTTATTTTATTATAATATAAATTTAAATTTAAAAAAATATAATATACATTTAATATAATATTTATATCTGTAAGCATAATGAAATATTTAGTATATAATAAAATATTTATATATAATCTATGTATTTATTATACAATAAATAATTTATTATATTTAGTCAATTTTCTTAACAAATCTTCTTATTTATGTGAGGAAAGAGTGGTTAAATTTTTTTTGTCATTTTCTGATTTTAATTAACTTTTTATTTCTTAATTGTCACGCTTTTCCTTCCTTTGTATCCGCGTCTGGAAAAGAACTAGCCTGAGAGAAAGAGTAAAAAAATCTACCATAATCACACACCTAATTAATTATTTAATCCAAAATTAATTAGGCGTCAAGAATCATCTCGCTTTTTCAAATAACTCACAAATCGAAAAGAGAATTACAGTCCTTCACTGGTAACCTTTCACATTCATAGTTAATTATTTAATGAAAATGTGTTTCAAATCGGTAATCCATTTTTAAGAAAATAAATTATTGTTTGCTATGATATATACTTCTTAAAGAGAATGGCTCTTTAAGCTTCCATTAAAAAAATACAAGTTTTAGTAATTTTACATAGCTTATATAACTAATATAAATATAATTAATTTTTATCAGTAATAAAAAAATATATTAAAATGGAAGCACATCGGAGCAGAAGCATACAATGACAGTACTTTTATTGGCTACGTCTTGGTATCCCATGTTAAGCCGTATAGACATCCAAAATATTCATGACTAAAAAAAATACATACTTACAGGTATGGCATATATAAACTGCTTCAGTAACACCTGTACAACAAATTAGACTATAGTAGTAAAATATGGTAAATTGAATCGTTGATTATTTTACATTTAATTGAAAATCCTCTGTCCAGGTGACAATATTCTGTTGGGGTCAAATTGAGTTTTTCTTTCTTGGAAAATTTTCCATTTGGAGCCAAACTGTTTCATCCATTCTCTCCTTGTTTTGATTTGGGGAAGATATTGCTTGATCTCAATACCAGCATCTTCACAGAACTCTAATATTTGTTGGTTTTGAGCTTGAAATTCCTCCACCTTATCAAACCCAGTTGTATGAAGAAGTGACACAACATAGAAGACATCTTCATTGGGTGTAACAGCAGACATCTTATCATTCCACCTGTGAATTAATTACATGCATTTATGTTAATTATACTAGCTATTCATTCCATGTACATAACCAAATAAAACATACTTAATTTCTTAAAACTTACTTGGATCGATTCATTGGGTAGATTAGCACAATTCCTGCAGTGATATTTTGCTTCAGAATAATGCCCTTGAACACACCTTCATCGAAATCTGAGATTCGAGATCCTGGAACAAAGAGGTTCATCCAAGGATGAGGGACATCCCAAAGTCCTTGTGATCTTAAGAAAAGCTCGTCAGAATGAACTCTGTTCAGGAACTCTTCGTATGATACATCTTTTTCGAACATAAACGTAGGAACAAACTTCAAACCCTCCACCAAAAGTTTTACTTCCTATTCAAAGATATAAAAATATAATAAATAAGTCTTTCACAGATATATTGATCATAAAAGTTTAGTTCCTAAACTTATATTCAAATATGCATTGTATTAAATTGAAGTTAAATTAGTTAATTATTACCTCGTCAACATGTTCTTGAGTACTATTGTCGTAATATTTCACAAGCTCTATGACATAGATAATGCCGTATTTTGTTACTAGGGAAGTTATACGAGGTTGATCAGGTGCTGGAAAAGAGGAAACATCCAGTGGTGGCTGATTTAGCAGAAGGAAACCTTCTACATAATTAGCAGCAATGGTCTCGTTTCTTCCATTCAACGAGATTAAGTGTTCTTGGTCTGCAGAAAACGCAGAGAAATCGTTGTAAAGCAAACGGAGCCACTTCACCTGCAAGAGATTAAGCACATGATTTTTCATTAATTAAGCATGATCTTGAAGAATGTTAATTATTTATTGTAAACATTTTTCTTTGTTTTGGGCATATAAATGTAGTTATTAATTGGTGAATTTTGAGAGTCCAACAATATCTGAATTATAAAATAAATAAATAAATAAATAAATAAAAGAAGATGATACTTGCCCTAGTTGGTGCGGGTCCAAGAGCTATTCTTGCCCTAGTTATAATTCCAAATTGACCTAATCCTCCTAGAGCGGCGTAAAATAACTCTGAATTTTCCTCCGAAGAACATGTCACTAAGTCTCCTTTCCCTGTCGAAGCCAGGTGTAAACATATGTATCAAGTGTGCCCAATGAAAAAATGTACAAATTTTAGAGAAATATGAAAACCGCAGTACCCTATTTCTAATGAGTAAAATCACGTTTCTTGCTTTTTAATATATGTGTTTTCTTCTCCCAAAAACAATTCTATTTACTGATATATTTAAAAACCAGCATCCCTTATATATTCAGTAAAAAAGATTTAGATGAACTCGATAAAATTTAATTTACAACTTGAAAATCATTTCTCGATGGTCTTACATTTAGTCGTTAAATATGTAATAGTAGATTAATTGAATGATTAATACTGAGTAAACTTGTCAGAGTACCAAATGGCAAAAATCGAAAATCCAGGAGTAGATCTTTTCCTAGCTTCCTTAATAAGTCCTAAAACTCTACAAGAGAGTTGACTTGTATTTATCAAAGAAGATTTTCCCAAAATTAAGCAGGGAATAATAAACTGCAATTGTTAATTTGAAGAGATAGTTGTTAGCCATTAAAATGGGAAACATTTGAGAAAGAGAAGCAAGAGTGCGTGCTGACAATTTGTTGGGTGACGACTTATTTAAGACCAAAAGATTGGTCCACAGAAGTTGTTAGCGTATTCAATCCAAGCCGGTCGAATAGGAAAATAAACAGTGTAGTATTTCATGTCGCAGTCTATCTTTGATGTAATCATTGATTGATATGGAATCTTGCCAAATATACGATGAAGTCACGTGACAATTACATTCACTTTAATTAATTTTATACATATTCCTTCATGTCTGTTTCTTCGTTTGATTTCATAAGACTGTTAAGGAATCGATCACAGACAAAGTAGCACACAGAAAATATTCAAACTGCAGTAATGGTAAAAATCAATTCCCAAGGACATTTTTGCTGTTCTCTTGGTTATAATCTAAACCGAAGATCAATCCCCAGAAACCCTTTTTTTCAAAAAGAAAATATTATCTAGAAAAATAGACAGTTCTTCTTTTCTGTTAGGGAGAAAATATATTACAGCATATATATTTTAGTTAACTTTGATGGTGGAAATAATCTATGTTATAAATAAAAGAGATAAGCTTGAACCATAAGATTTTGAACCTAGCAAACTCCGAATGAGCTACTAAATCTCATAACCCGCATCAATTTTTTAATGACATGGTCAATTCATACATCATAAAAAGACAAGATTAAAATCTTCTGTAAAGATATGATGTGACCAATCAAGTTAGCTTAATCAACATGTTTCATTGAATTCTGAGTTGATTTAATAAAACCCGTTCATCTAAATTTTTTCTTTTAATAATATACCTAAGATGTTCATGGGGTCTTAGTTTAATGGATGTATTTATGAAATTTTAAAAAAATGGATAGTCAATATAGAATAACTATTTATTACGTATGTCTTCCATTATTTTTGACGTTTGTTCGATCCTTCCCCAAATTTTTTAGTTGATGTATATGGAAATAATAGGATAGAGATGATCAATCAAAACGTTGACAATATAATTTTATTTAATATATAAAATCTTATTTTCATCACTCTTACCATTAAGTTATAATTATTTATAAAAAAAATCATATAAAAATCAAACAATACATCCACACTTTTATATATATTACACTTTGTCAATGAAGTATTAAACAATTTTAATCATAAAACTTTCAATTCATCTTTATAGATGTGTGAATGTGTGGAAGAGAAAGGCAGACAAATCCTCATATTTTGATTTTCGAATGTGTTAACTAAATTGTGATGAACTTTAATGCAATGTTCAAAGAAATTTATCTGGAAAAGTTATTAGCTGGGGAAGAGAGTATATAATCCATACCTGTAACAACATCCAATTCATGAACATTGGAAATCTGAGGACCAAACCTGAAGGTTTGGCCACTAATCCCAGCATTGGAGAGAGTGCCACCAACCGATAAGAACAAGTAGTCAGTCCAAGAGAGTGGTGTGAGTCCATGCTCAAGTGCTGCATGCAACACATCAATCCAAATTTGTTCTCCACCCACATCAGCATATGGAGCATTTGCTGTGCCATCAGACACTACTACAATCCCAGACCCGTTTCTAAACCCATTCAACTCAGTCATGTTCACCACAACCCCATTTGTCATGGCTTGTCCGTGAGTCGAATGTGCTTGCCCTCTAGGAGCTATGGTGAAAGGGATGGGGAGAGAATTCGAGAACTTTATTAACGAAGAGATGTCACTAATGGACGATGGGGAAAAAAGTGCAAAAGGGTTGTCATGAACTATGTGGCCAAAGTCGGTTGAGGCTAGTGAAAGGGTCACAGGATCACGAATAAGCTTCAGGGCTAGGTCTTTTGGTGCTTGGAGTAATGACCAAGGTTGTGGTTGTGCCTGTGTGAGCACTATGAAGGCTAACCCTAGCATAACCAAAGCTTTTGAAAATCTAAAATAACATGCCATTTTGGGAGAGACGAGGGACTTAATTTGGTTAATGCACTATTGCTTTGAATTTGGCTATGAAAGTGTTCTTGTTTAGTTGCATGTATATATAGGAAACAAGAGGAAGAAGCTGAGGCTGATAATTTTTTGGCGAATGCAACGAAGTCGTGGTCTACTATAATATTGTATACATATATGTATTGTTGTTGCTTAGATTTATACGCCTTTAGTGTTGTAAATTTCCTTTTTCATTTGCACGCTTTAGGCTGCTGAAACTTCGATTTTCATCCACTTGTTTAGCTGCATAATCTTTTTGCCGATCATAGCATAAATTAGTCCTTGGACGGAGTTTATAAAATCGTAGTCAAATGTTGAAGATCGAGCTTTGTTTTTTCCTTTATTTACATTTGGAGATGGGAGACTTTCCACTAATTTCATATATAATAATCGGTGTTAACAATTTGTCGTGGTCAACGAATAATTTGTTCACAGTTGACACTAAATAATAATTATCTGATACGCATGGAGGAGTTGTCTGTACATGCAAATCAGTTATGTGCCTTACAACATTCCTGTGCCGGAAAACCTTTGTGACACACAATATGAGAAAAATAAAATCACGCGTTGACAATGATTACAGTCCACACTTGCTCAATTATATTAGGTAACCACCTATGTTGTTAGTGTACCTCCATCATTAACACACTTATTAGTACGCATTATGTGCGTGTTTCATTGACTTTGTTTTTTATATATAATGATAATCTTTTGGTTTGCTGATAAATTTTAGTTTTCTTCGATAACATAACCGCCTTTCGGTTGTGCTTGATTTTCTTTGAGCTGCAACGTGAAGTAACATAGTGGAAGATTTTATATAACCCAAGTCCAGTCTAAGACCTAACCTTTACACTTCATCACGTATATATGTGGTAAACGTTTTATGACTAATATATAGTTCAAGTGCGTTTGAAGAATATGATTAAGAAGATTATGCACGTGCTGAACCAAAATGAACGAAAACGAGATATGGTAGAATTATCTTGTGCGCACTGAACAGCATGGCACTTGCTCTCTTGGGAAGAAGAATAGTTTCTCATTGACACAATTTGAGGCATATATTTTGTCACTGTCGCGATCACCAATGTCAAGAAAGGCATGACACACGAAATGGTTTGAACACTATTTACGGTCATATCACACATGTACCTCGTTGTGTAGACAAATTTCTCAAAAGTTGAACCAAACTTCTGACTTCGACCCTAACCCTTACCTATGGGTTGGCAAACGATTTTTCTTTTCGTGACCCATGTAAGATTGCAAAAATATTACTTGTACAGTACAATCACCATCACTGAATCTTGTTAAAAGTCTTTCCTTCACAACTCACAACTAATAGTTGAATGTAATTTTAGAGCTGATACCTATTGGAGAATATGGATTATCTCCTGTTAACCATTATCAGGAATTTTTACTATTATTTTACTTAATATATAGTTCAATAAAAACTACTCAGTTCCATGTCTCACTGAGTTAAATTTAATAATAAACATAACAATATTATATAGAGGATCCAGATTCATACTTGTACTCTGGGATGGGGTTTGAGAGAAACTTCGTACTCATATGCTGTAAATTAAAATTTGATGATAAAAAAGAAAAAAAATGCTTTTCTTTTCCTGTCGATGAAAAATATATATTGTGGAATAATGGTTTTTGTTATGGTCTTTCTCGTTGAATGATGCTAAGAAGATATCGGCTCTACATTCTACACCCCATAAATTTCAATTGCACCCCCATAATGTTTTGAAAAGACCAAATTACTTATATTTAACCTACCTTCTTATTTCTTCTCCCCCATCTCTTCTTCTACCTTGTCCATTGCACCAGGGCCTACACCCCTTTCAATTTTTCTGCCTTCGTTCATAAGTGAGAGAGGATCTTGGAATTACGTTAGTCACGGTCGTTGTTGAATCCCTGTTGAAGAGGTAGGTATTTACAGTTTTTTTCTCGCTTGCTTTATGTCTAGTTTCGAATCAGAAATATATTCTCGATTGAAAAATCCAAAATATATATATATATATTAATTTTAAATAAGTTATTAATTTTTTTTTATTATTATTATTATAAATGATATGATCAAGACCAAAGGTAGATCATCAAGTACAGGTTAAACAAAGACTAACAATATCGATTTATAGAAGGGATAGAGAACAAGTTGTTGTCATTGATGGTGATGTGTTGTCACTAGTTGTTACAGGAGAGCATAGGAAGTTGGAATAGGATTTCCTGGAAGACCTACTGATATGTTGGTGTTGTAAAATCCGGGAAATCTCACAAGAATAAGAACTAAGCCAACATATAAAGGAATAACACCACCTTCAACCCAAAACCTTAAGGCATTAGGTTTGTGGGTCTTCGTTCTTATATGTTGCTCAACTTTCTCATTTCTACTCAATGTGAGACTTAGACTCACACTTGGATACCTAACAATCTCCCCCTCCGTCAGGAAGACTTTCAATACAGGGGGTCAAATTGTACTCGCCCAAGCCGTAAACCATCGGCTCTGATACCACTTGTTGGGTAATTCAAGAGAATTGAGTCAAACCATATAAGAGAATGACATCACCTTCAACCCAAAACCTTAAGGCATTAGGTTTGTGAGTTTTTTTTCTTATATGTTGCTCAACTTTCTCACTTCTACTCAATGTGGGACTTAGACTCACACTTAGATACCTAACAATCTCTCCCTCAAGTGAGAGTCCTTCCATATTGGTATACTCCTCCTCAAACACGAGTACCTCACAAACTTCCCACTTGTACCGCCGTTCACACACTTATACGGGACACACTTGTCTGAAACCTCCGGCAGGAAGACTTTCGATACAGGGGGTCAAATTGTACTCGCCCAAGCCGTAAACCATCGGCTCTGATACCACTTATTGGATAATTCGAGGGGGCAAAATCGGGGAGATCTCACAAGAATGAGAATTGAGCCAAACCATATAAGGGAATAACATCACCTTTAACCCAAAACCTTAAGGCATTAGGTTTGTGGGTTTTCTTTCTTATATGTAACTTTCTCACTTCTATTCAATGTGGGACTTAGACTCACACTTGGATACCTAACATGTTAGTTATGAGAGAGCTGATAAGGGTCTCATATCAGCCTTTGTTGAGAAGTGGCACTGTGACATCAACAATTCCCACTTTCCTATTGATAAGATGACCATCATCCTGGATGACATGTTTTCATTATTGCATCTCCCTAGTGTGAAGTAGTTTTGTTCATATGTGATGCTCAATTTCACATCAATGTCATCATTGTTGGTTGAACTACTTGAGAGTAGATTTTAGTGACGTCGTGAAAGAGTTGAGGCAATGTCATGATTCTCATGTCCGGTTGAGTTAGTTGTACAAGGTGTACAAGGAATATATAGTACATCACGAATGAGAGTTCGCAAATTGCACTTATTTGTTATATTTAGTTGAGTGCATATAGTGTAATATCCGTTAGCATGTCGTAGTTGTCACTATTCAATGATTTGAGAATGTGTGGTGAGTACGCATGGGGAATTGTTGCAGTTACCCAGATATACGACTAGCTCAATGATGCTTGCTTTGTGCAGACAGAGCAGTTGGGAGGTGGAGTCACTATTTACAAGTAAATAATATTCATAATTTAAATAATTTAGATTTATTTTTAATTAAATATATAAGTAATATTCAACTCATAATAGATCAAGCGTGAATATATGAACACTTCTCACAAATAAAAATTAAGGATATCACTCTCACATAACACGAATGTCTGTCTTAAACATGTCGATATGTCATCAACGATTTTACACGTTACAGAATATATGAGATATTATCATCACTTATTGTAATTACTTTTGATGAATATTATTTATATTGAAAAAGAAAAGAATTGTATTAAATAAATTATTTGTGTTTAAAATACAAAAATGAATTTTTAAAATAAATTAATTGCATTCGAAATTAATTCAAATAAAATATAACTACATTTAAAAAAATCCAAAAAAAACATATTCTAAATACATTTCATAATACATATTTTATATTTCAGATTATATATTTTTAATACATTATGTGTTCCGGATTATACACTTTGAAGGACATCTTTTATATTTTGAATTATATATTTTGAAATGCAATTTTAAAATGATAAAAATAGATTTTCAGATTATATGCGGTGTAGTCCAAAAGATATTGGTGCCCGAACAATGCCAGCCCAATAATGAAGCCCAAACCTTAGCACATGTCTCGAATGTAGGTCCGAAACATAGGAATGTACTGTTGTGATACTACTCTGGACACTGGGATAGTCTTTTTTCTTTTTTTCTTTTTTTCTTAGTGAAAACATTAGGAACATGCTATTTGACATGTTTTTTTTAAATTAGTTATAATTTATTTAGAATTATAAAAAAAATGTAAGTCTTATGATCTATTTAATGATTTTTATTCTTAATTTTTTATATTTTCATAAAATTTTAAAAACAAAATAGGGTGTTTTAAAAGAGTAGTTTTCTATCACTTTTCTTTTGGTTAATCACTTGATCTTTACCCTTCAACATCCACTACTGATCTCTCTTTTCCTAATCTCCTATAATTAACAAAATTCACCGTTAGAATTACTGTTACTAATGATACATAGACATGTTTAGGTACATTTTAAAAAAAATTGCTAAGAGTTTTCTACTCACATAGACTCTATTGTAAATAATAATGATGTTTTAATACATATTTTTTCAGCTTTTCAAAACGTTATAAGCTACTATAATAGAACTCTTGTGCATATTAAAATTGAGTTTCAGACAGATATTGCTTTTGGATTTGGATAAAAATATCTACATCCAAATTCTACAATTCCAATCATGTCCTATCTCTGCTTTCCTCTTCTTCTCTCAACTTACATTGGATTTATCCCAAATCAAGGTTAAGCAATGCATTGATTTGCATTTTGATAATCTTTTATGATTGCTTTCAATATTTTGTTAGTATAATTAATCTATTATTTTAATTCAATTAATTAGGTTTTAATTTTGGTCTTGTTCTTTTTATATTATTTTTTGCTCTTCTCTTCATCTTCGACCTTTATTTCTCAATATGAGGTTAGTATTATTACAAGTCTTGCATATTATCCTTTCTCATTTCAAATCCTCAATATCAAGTTTAAGTTTGTTTTCACTCTTTATTTCTATTTTAAGCCATTCCATTGTTGTCGAATTAAATGATTTATTGATTAGCTTCTTTTTTTCCACTCGTTCTGTTGGGTAAAGATTTCATTTATTTGAGACTTATACATAGAAAATATGTATTGATCTGTTAGCGTAAAAATAGCAGGTAATTAAAATCAAATTTCTTCATCGTATTAATCATAAATGAGCCTTTAAATAAACAATACAGTAGTTTATAATCATGGTGAAACAGATTACTAAAAACATGATGACAATATAATAATAAGACTTAAATACTTAAAGACTAGGTAAGACCCTTACTTTACAATCTCTCTTAAAAGTGATAATGATAAAACCAGTTTAATTTAATATTGTAATAATGCTGAGTACTCAACGCAATTTGCTGGATTATTAGCTGGAAGAAAATTCGCACTAATAAACAACGGTTAAACCATTTAAAATTTTGAATAGCGATTTTGTAAAAGAAAATTATATTATCTTGAATTTACTTAAATGTGACGTTTGAAATTGTAATAATTCTAAACCTTTCACCTTTCTTATTGTCAATTATACCTTGCATGTATCCTAAGACTGCGTTTAGCAGTCCACATAATATTTGACTATGCAAACTCTGTTTATAAAATATATAGTATCACTTAAAGTCAATTTCCTTTGAGAATTTTAAGAAAACTATCCATTTTAAGAAAACTATTCATTTATAACTTATAGCCAGAAAAAAAAATTGTGATAATCAGAACAATTTTTAAATTGATTTGTTCTGTTATGATGTAATATTTGGAATAGCAATAGAAAAATAAAAATAAATAGAAGTAAACTGAATGATTTAGTTTAGAAAGGATTAGATATAAAGCTAGGTTATCAATAATATTACTATTATATATGTATCTTTGACACTACTATAGTATATTTTTTATCCTTGAAAATTATTATAACTTGAATAGGTCGACGATTAAATAATTATAAAATATTATAAAAAAACTACAACATATTAATACATAAATAATATATATATATATATATATATATATATATATATATATTATTAAAAAAACAAAAATTATCGATGAGACAAATCTATCAAAAACATCCTAAATTTGTTGGTAAATTGATTGTATATAAATTTATCGATGAATTTTTGAGTTTGGCTAATTTCTAAATTTGTCGGTAATTATCGATGAATTTAAGATAAATTTGTCGGTAATTATCGATGGATTTAAGATAAATTTGTCGATAATGATATTTTACTGACAAATAAAGTTCTATCAATAAAATTTCATCAATAATTAAATTTTTTCTTGATATATATATATATATATATATATATATATATATATATATATATATATAAAATAAGCATATGTATGATTTTGAATTTTGTTGAAGATATATATTGTAAATTTTCTTTAAAGAAAAATAAGTTTATTAATTAAATGTGGTTCTTGAAAGGTAAGCATTTTGATCTCATCCTAAATACTTTAATAACTTTTTTTTTTTTATTTCCATGGATCATATATGTCTTCAATTTATAGTATTTGTGTCATTTGTTATGATATTTATTTTTTTCTGTTAAAATCAATATTAGTTTAATTGAAAATTAAAATAACTAAAATTATATAATCAAAGACTAAAGATACATTTAAACTTAAAAATAATGAGTACATTTTTTTCACATATATATATATATATATATATATATATATATATATATATATATATATATGTGTGTGTGTGTGTGTTATCTTTTTTTATGTTGTATGATAAAAAAAATTATTCTTCTGCTTATTTTTTCCAAATATTACATTTCACTCGTTAATTAAGAGTATTTGTTTGAATAAATGTACACAAAAAAAAATATTTTATTTCTTATAGAAAAACAAGAGAATTTTTTGTAACTTTTTTTCATTTTTTTGTGATGTAAAAATCTAAAACTCTTCTCACTTTTACTCTTTTTCTTTCTTTCTCATTTTTCCCTTCAATTTTATTTTTTACTTCCTACCTTACATCAGACACAATCGAAATTAGTTTGGTCTTGGTAAAATAACAGGAAGGGGCAAGAGAATTAATTGTTAGGAAGGAACAAGAGAATTAATTGTTAGGAAGGAACAAGAGAATTAATTGTTAGGAAGGAACAAGAGAATTAATTGTGAGAAGGAAGTGAAACCCCAAAATTTAAATAGCATCCTTGAAGTGGTCATAAGCAAAATCTGGGAAAGGTTGTAACTTCTTTCTTTTTTTAAACATTTTTATACAACATGGAAAAATAAATATTTTATTTCTTTTTTTTTAAGAATTATATTATTTCTATTCACATAAATGTCTTCCGATCACACTAGTACCAGTAAAATTATAAAAAGTTAAAAATACAATAATAATAACAATACATTTTATGTTATGTTAATTTTTATCATACAATTGATTTTATTTTATTTTTTTGTCAAAATAAATGAAGAGAACTTTCTTTATTCTATTTTTTACTAACCAAAAACATATTTTTTTTTATCTCTCATCCCATAGTAGTATTATAAAGAACAGGAGGAAGGTTCCGGATACTTGACTTTGGAACCTTGGCATAAATAGAATTTTGACCGCATTGTTAGATTAGCCATTTTAACTGGATTTTTGGCATGTGGCAGGTGAACCTACCAGACAGTGTTTCAACAATATCTATGCCGAAATCCTCCTTGTGCAAATTACAATTTTAACTTTTAAATCTTTTATTTAAATCCATTATATATAATACTTTTTCATATTTAAACTTAGAAAAAGAAACTAAGTAACACAACTTTTTATTTTATATATTTAATTAGATGGAGATTATTACGACTAATTTGGATTAGATTCGGGTTGATGAAGGGATAAAATTTTAATAATAATGCTTTCTAATAAAAATCATGTCAATGAATGATAATGAGAAAAAAAAATATCTCAGAATTGATTCATCAATAGTTTGTTTGGTTCTGCCTCCAACCACACAAATCCTCATCAAAATGAAAAATACTAACTTGGTTAGTTTAGTGCGTACAATTCATGTTCAGACCGAAGTAATAAACTCTACCTTCTGTCTAAATATATAATTTTACCTAGAAATATTAATTTAGAAACAAATACGCATAAAATATTGTTGAGAGAAACAAATCACCTATGAATCAACAGAATTTCCGGAGAAAAAAAATCTAAATATACAAAATCATTAATATTTAAAGAAATAATACATTATGTATAATAATTTTATCCTATTCCAATAATTTATTTTTTTCATCAAAATACCTATATTCTCTACAAGAATTTCACTCAGAAATGATGTCTCTGGATAGAAAAAGACAGCAGGCAAAGTTAGGTGCAGTCAATAACCACTATATCGCGTTTCAAAAAACCTACTTTAATCTTAACCAAAGTCATAATCCTTTTAATGATGAGAAAGATTGAAACAACATTTAATCACGAGTCTGAATCAGCCCCTGTATGGGTGGATAAGATCAATAAAAGCTGTAGTTATCAAAATAATTTATTAATATAGAACTTTTTTCGGATATATTAAACATAACACAAATTAAAATACAGTATTTTTATAGATATGTATATTATATATTTATTTCATCATGCATTTTTTCTGAATTTTAAGGCTATTAATTAAAATGATATAAATTACATATGTTATTACTTGAGTTAAATATTTAATATATGTTCATATTTTGTTGTCTAATTATAAACAAGTTCTTCAAAATGATACATAGTTTATCTACACAAAATGTATGTATGTATATATATATATATATATATATATTATATTATATATAATAGTTTTCTGTTTCTCGAAGGTTAAATATTAATATTAAGATTCGATTGAGAGAATAACATATATTTGATAATTTATTCTTTTCAGTATAAATATCATATAGCAATCTCACTGTAATTTTTTATATATTTTATTCAATATTAAATACTTTTTGCACAAAACTTGTGTTTGAAGCATTCATAAACTTTCATTACATAATATCTTTATCTAATTATCTAATTAGTTTAGTATATTGTTAGAACATCAATATTTATCAAATTTTCTAATTTAGTAGTTACACCAAACGATAACAACAATAATTTCTTATATCTTTCTAATTATTAATTACCTACATACATATATTCGTCAGAATATTACTCCTTTAGTTATTACTTACTAAATTGTAATATATATATTTAATCTGAACATACCATCACACAATAATATATACATTCACTCAATCACTGATCATATATTTTTATAAATGTTTAAAATTCTTAATGAATGATAAATTCTTATTTAATTTTATTCTTTTCACTCAAAAAGAAACACCTTATTTATGTAACTATATTCGTTGTTTTTAAATGGATTGAATTTTCAAAATCATATTTGAAAATAAGATCATATAGGTTTAATACTCGAATACCTCAAAAGGGGTGAAATATATATCAACAAATTATCGTTCTAAAATAACAATCCTAAATAAAAGTGTGAATTTTATTAAAAAAAATTATTTTTTTTTATCACGCTTAGACATAGGCATGAATACAGAGTAATAAAAAAATTCGTGAGGCTTCATGAATGGTGATGTAAATGTTCATGTGTGTTAAAGTTTAAGTTATGTGTTTATAATGATCAAAAATGTCACTTAAGCCAAAATTTATATAATGGAAGGAATGTTTTCATATTGTAAAATCGTACCAGTAGACATTTGTCAAGTACTTGAGGAACCTATATAAATCCTAAAAAATTAATTTCATAAAGAAAATTATGTTTATTGGGCAAAAGTTTTTATAATGAGAGAAATGTCTCCATGTTATGAAATCATGTTGTTTTGGACCTTATCAAGTACCATTTAGTTAAGGAACCTGCACGAAGACAAATCTCATCAAGAGAATTATGATTGTGAAAAATCAATCATCAAACAAATAATACAATTAATACTGGGAAGATAATCATAAGGTTTTTTAACCTTAAAGATACGGTGTCAGGTGACACAATATTACATAGTCAGCTTGATAATCCTAACAATAAATATAACTGATCATTATGGGATTCCACCTTAGTATTAAACATCATGGGTACTTTTAACAATCATCTAGCTTAACTAAAGTAAGTCAACTAAGTTCTAGTGATAAAAAACATGAGATATGATTAGTTAAGAAACTAAGAGAATTTGTGCATTATGTGACCATAGAAAAAAATTATTGTGATTAGATCAACAAATGAATAATGTGACTGAAAGTTCATTTGTTTTCTTACCCAAAAAGAATGGAAAACTCACTCCATATTTAATATTTTTCAATGTCAAATGACATACCCCTAAACCCCTATGGATTAGTTCCCTTAAGGTGGACACATGACATTTTCATGGACGGAGATTATTGTATAAGTCACATTAAATTCTACGTAATGTCGATAAATGATCTTCATACATAACCTAATACTTACGAATGTTTTATTTGGTGGATTTAGCTGACAACATCGTAGTATTGAAACATTCTACCAATTGAGATTGTCAACTTATCTAATTTTTCTTCATCTTCATCATCTATTAGAACGATCTCTTATAAGAAAATAATGATTATGCATCTTGTTCAACTTATTTTAGAAATCATGTCACTTGTTGTCTATCCACCGTCTCATCTAACTTTAATTAGAAAAAATATTAAAAGAATGATTTTATCAATAGAGGACTTGTTGTACTACAACTAGAAAAAGAAGATAAAAAAAAATAAAAAACACAAGTATGAAAAAGGTTTAAAAAGATTGATTGAGATATCAGAAGATAATACCAAAATGAATTAGAATTATCAAGGGAATCTAAAAGAGTAATCTCACGTATTTTTCACATAAGAGACTTTTTTTACATCTATTATGAATTTTTGTCTACATAAATGAATGTAAATGATTACTCTAAATTTATATCTTTACTTTCTTTTATATTTACTTTAAGTAAATTCAGGATATAGAAATTTTGTATCCAAATAATCATCTTCTTTTATATTATTTTGATATTTAACTTGCAAACTTTAAATTGATATTAATCCAAACATATGTAATTTTTCTTTCAATTTATTTTTAATATGACGAATAAACTTCGATGAAAACCTGTATAATAATGAGAAATCTTTAACATATAAATCTTTGATGAAAAAAAATAACAAATATTCTTTTTATTAAATATTATATAAATAGTAATTGTGAGTCCTATTTTTTAATTGTTATAATTCTAAATAAGAAAAATTATAATAGTATTTGAGTGGTATATAATCAGTTATATGAACCATTTAAATACACTCTAAATCAGTAAACTAATATATTAACTAATTTTTTATTTTAGTTAAATAAATTTACAAAATAAATAAATAAAATTATATATTCTATTACACCACTTAAGAAAAGCTCATCGAAATATATCGAAAACAATATCAATCTTTATTCATGTATTACTGTATAGTGAATTCCGTTCATAATTCTATAAGTATCACTAATGTGTTGCAAAATGTCTTATTGGCACCTCTCTCGTTTTAAATTTTCTTTAACACTGCGCACTTAAGAATGAATATTTATCATTTTTCTAACATTACTATTCCACATATAATTTTCATTCAGATATACAATAATACGAAGACATTTTAAATTATTACAAGAACTTTAACATACCGACCAAGTTTCTTAACACAAACTACAGTATTATACTGATAATAGTACAAAGTAACAACAGAGGTGAAGAAACGACAAGGTTGTGCCCTGTTCTTGTTCTTCAATGGATAATAATCATCAGTTACCTCCTCCTCTGTAACGAAGAAGAGAGTCAAGCCTCTGCAACCTCAACTGCTTCTTGAAGCTGTTGATGAAATCATCAGCTTTAGAGTTCACATCTTCGTCTTCTCTGCACGACGTCGCTTCAACCCTCGCCGTTTGCGGTCTCCGCCTCTCCACCTCATCTTCCTCCTCGCGCTCTATCGAGCCACCCCTCTCGCTCGCCGATCTCCGCATCTCCGTCTTACCCGACCCGCCACCGGGATCCTCTCCGTGTATGGACTCCGATCTGTAGAAAAGCGACAAGTTTATGGACTGTAGCCGCTGCAAGAGCGAGGGACTCCGAACCAGTTCCGGCTGTTCAGGTTCGGGCTCGGGTTTGGGTTGAACGTGCTGTGTTTGTGCATGTGTGGGTTCTTGTTTGTGGAGAGAAAGATCGAAAGACGTGAGGCGCTCCAACAGCGAGGGTGTCCGAACCAGTTCCGGGTTTCTAGGCTCGGCGGGTTGGGGTTGGAGTTGTTGTGTTTCTGCATGTGAGAGTTCGTGTTTGCGGAAGGAGAGACTGAGGGAGGTGACTCGCTCTAATAATGAGGGTGTTGGAAGGAGTTGGGGCTGAGTGAAGTCTGGGTCTTGGTGGTGGTGATGATGGTTGTAGTAGTGAGTGAGATTGAAGGAGCTGACTCGTTGGAGAAGGGAGGGTGAAGGAGCGAGATGAGGGTGGTGGTGGTGGTTTTTGGAGGTGAAACGAGAAGTGATTGCTATTGTTCCTATGACGAGGTTGACGAAGATGAAGAGGGAAGAGGGAGTTAACCAGCTGGCAATGAAACTTGCTGGGTCTGCCATTGCTGAGAGTTTAGCTGAGCTCCAAAACTCTCTCTGATGTCTGCTATGTATCGTGCGGTGCAAATGCAGAGATATCAGACACTGTATAGTTGCTTTATCGTTGACGTTTACTTCTCTTTACCTTTGTCCTTTTCTTTCTTCTCCAAAGCCCTCCACGTTTCACTACTATCCTCTAGCCTTTACTCTTAATCAAATGGGAAAACGGGCATCTTACACAACAACACACCCTTATTTTACTATCTATGAGTGCCCACAGAGAAATACAGAAACACTAACCTCAGTCAGACAGGAAAATATTTATAAGGATAGTATTTGATCCCGTTTTAAATTAAAATTTTCTCTTAATATATAAAATTCTGATTTTTACTTTTGTTAAAAATAGAATTCAGTTCATGGACAGATCAACTTGCTAATTGTTTTTGCAACATGTATAACTTAGCAATTCAATCATTGCTTTATAAATAAGAATAGTGGTATGAAATCTAATTTTGGTATGAAATCTAATTCTGCAAGTTCTTATACTAATTTTATCTTATGTCTTTATTTCTTCTCCTCGAATCTTTTATTTCATAATTAACACTTAATTAATTACTTTTTATATTAAATCGTGATAATTACTGTACAATCTTTGTGGATCTGATGTAAGTCGACGACAATCGTGCTTTCATGTATCAATTATTAAATAAAAGGTGAGAAGCAAAAATTTTGCAATTTTTAGTAATTTTTAACTGATGACAGAATATTTGTTAAAATTAGTGTTGTGTATTTCCTTTATTGTAATTAGAACGATCATGGTTGGATATGAGAGAAAATTATTAAAATAAATCCTTTTATCAGAAAAGAATAAAATAATGTGAACCTGCAAGGATGAGTGGTTAACCTGTTGGTGATTTCAATTTTAACTTTGCAAGGACGGTGGAAGCTAATAATGAACAAGTGTATGGAGTAAACTTGAATTAAAGTGGAACTACCAGGTTAATGAGTTAAGTAATCCCTTGGAAGGATTTTTTTCTTTCCGCTGCTTCACTCACACCATAACTTATGATGCGTCCCACAGATCGTGTGTTCCATAATCAGAGGAAGTTTCACTGTTCTTTCATTGATCACAACAACCAAATTTGGGAAAAATAAAAGACTAGGTTTTACTTACAAATCCCGGTATCACGTCGATCATGGTGGTTTATAAGGTTATCGAGATGGTGTGTGTATTAATGTATGAGTTGGTATGTGAGAAAAGTGTGTATATATAATAATAGTATTGAAAGAGCTTCGTTTACTGTGTTTAGGTGCAAATACCATCTATAACGTAATATAATCATAATAGGGAAAACTGAGCACTTTGAATTACTAACGATACTTTGGTTTAAGTGTAAGAATGCATTGTATGATACGAACTTGAACTTGGTGTAATAATGGATCTCAGATAGGTCCTTAGTTTAACACATGAAATGAAATGGTGAACCTAAACTTAATCAGAAAGTTTAGATTGAAATCCTCCACAAAATATGCATACTATGATAATTATCTGATGATTAATTATATATTTATCACTTGCGTAAATACAACTAAGTTTAACAGATATTTTTTGTCTTTGATGTATCATATAAAAAATATAATCATAATAAGGAGACTAACTTAAATTCAATTTCAATTTCATACTTATTTTTCATTGATTATTCTCTTTTATTTCATTACTTATTTAAATGTTTTTTTTATCAGCATTACTTATTTAAATGTGATAATATTATTTTTAGGTACGTGAATCTTCATTTAATATATATTCAATCTATTATAATCAACACACTTCAACTCAAATTTAGACTTTAATTTCTAAGAACAATGTAGACTTTAAATTTTAGTGAAATATATAATAAATGAGAATTAAACTATAATATTCACTTATAATTTTTTTACATTTTTAAATAAAGCAGCTAAAAAATAAAAAATAGTTAATTAAAATCTTTGAAACTTGAAAGTGACATCTACAAAGTCATAAAGGACAAATCAATAACTACACTTCCAATTTCTTATAAATAAAAAAAAAAAAAAACACACACATCATTCATGGTTAATTATGTACTAACTCCTACTTTGATGCAACTAAACTGTTCAACACACATTAAATCACATTGGTTTAAGTTTAAATCATTGCAGAATATTAAAGATATGTTTTACTTTGGTTGAATTCGGTTCTAATAATAAAAAGATTAAAATCAACGACATAAAAATATTTTTTTATTTTTATTGTCAACTTAATGATTAAAAAAATTATCAATTTAAAACAATGAGAAAATGAGATTCAGATTTAAATCAAAGTCTTATTTCATATAATTGTTGCATGTTAAATAAACATGGCCAATAATATACCACTTTTCTTCTTCTCACATTTTAGCTTTTATGTAGCCTCTTAAAAGGGCAACATTATTAGTTTTTTTTTTTTTTCTGTTGTCATGTGCAATGTCATGGTTGAAGGGCTGATACATGTTGATTGATGTATTAGAAATTGTAGATGGTAGTTCACAGCACATGTTTTTTTTAAAGTACACACGTTTTAAAGTGCACATTCAATAAATGGGTGTTTCTTATCAAGAATACAAATCTCTAATCAAATAAAAAAATATTATATATGAATTGATGCAGGTAGAAAATGTCAAAAGTACATATGGTGGTTAGAAAATATTAAAAACATTAACAAATACAGTTGGTGAGGGAAAAAAAACAAGGAGAGAAAGGGCCACAACAATAAATCCAAGACTTCATGTGCAATGTGCAGTGTTGAGTGTGAAACAAAGGAGCTCACTTGACTTCTCAAGAGTTAAGAGTTGACTGACTTACATATTTTTAATTACTATTTTCTAACATAAATGTGCTTTTCACATTTATTACACCTGTCAAGTGAGATATAATTTTTTTAAAATAAAATAAGCACTTTTAAGCAAAATAATTTATTTCTAAGTGATTTTATAAAAATAGTTTAAAATTAATATTTGGTTGCAATTATGAAAATGGTTTTATTAACTTGTTCCAGTATGGTATTGTAAAAATATTTTTTTTATTCTAATTTACGTAAAAGACTTTATGAGCATCTTTAAAATAACATGTTTATTTAGAAAAAATATTATAATTATTTCAAAAATAAGTATATATAAGAAAAAAAAATCTCACGTCGTCTTTATCTTTATAATTTATTTGTACTAAAATTTTTCTTTTTTCATGTACCTAATATATGCTGAACTTAGTTGTTGTATTTATTTATATATATATATATATATATATATATATATATATATATATATATATAATCAAGCATATTATTATTATTTTCATTTTTTAAATTTTGATATTTAGTCTTCAACTGATTTATATTTCCTTAAAAACATTTTATAAGATATGATTAATATTTTGTGATATATTAATTATTGGATGGAACATTATTATTAAATCAAAAATTATAGTTTATAATTAAGATACTACTATTTTAAGTCAAGGATGTATTAATAAAAATATTACAATTTTATTATAACTTGATCCATATAACATCTATCAGGATAATTGATCTTTTCCACGATTAATATAATGTGTCAATAAGATAATATTTATCTATAATAAAATGAATAAGTATTAAAAATTGTAAAAATACTTATGATAAATTAAAAATAATTCAAGTTATAAAAAAATTATCTTTAATAGGATAAGGAAGTTTTAAAATTGGCTTCCAAAGTGTATTCATGAAAATCACCCGTAAAAATTATTTATTTTGAAAGTAGTTATATCGGATTGTAATAGAAACAACGTTATACTCGCAACTAGTTACAGTGATGTCATTTACACAGTTTTTTTTTATTTTTAATATTATTTTTAAATAAAAAAACGTGAGTAACACTATTAATTATAGTTAAAATAAAATGTTTGAAATCATACTATCTTTAGGAAAAGTCGAATCTTTCTAACTTTTTTGGTCAGGTGAGTCATTCACGTTTCGTTGCATCTGAACAGTATGAAGAATTATTGGCACTTTACAAAAATAAATTATTAGTATAATAAAAAAGTAAAGTAGTGTGTATTATATTTCAAACCCATAAATGGAGAAATGGACGTGCGATTCCAATATAAACTTTTAACTGCGTAATTTTTCTAAGGGTTGATGACGTAAATTTGTACACAACTTAGTATAAGGATTTTTAGTATTGTTATTAAACTAAATCAGTTGGTCTGAGTAACATCAAACTTGGTTCCTTAATATGAGGTTTTGGATTTAAATTTTGTGAATGGGATAAACTAATATTCAGAGTAATATTTAGTTGGGATTTATGTTATATTTTTAAATTTTTGTGGAAACACAAAAACCACTTTGATATCTTTGGATGATGTATTATAACAAATGAAAAAAAAAGTTATATGCGATATAACAGAAAAGTAAATTTAACTTGTTGTACAGACATCATTCATGTTTTTACTTATATTGTAATTATCATTTAAATATTTAAAGAAGGAAAAAAACACTCAAACTATGATTTATCACTTATTTTTTGACTTAACATTTTTTTACAGATGTTAGCTTTATTATAATGTGTAAGTATGATTTGATGGAATTGATTGAAACACGAAAGTTTTCACAACACAAAAGGAGACTATCGAGTCTAAGACTTGAGTACAAGTTTATTATTAATCACTTACAACTTCAAATAAAAGACTAAAAAAATTTACATCATAGTCGAATTGAAGTGAAAAATAATATATTTAAATCGTTGTTAATAGATTTAGAATTTAAAGTAAGTAAATTAATAAGATTTAATATTTTTTATTTTAACTCAAACTTTAAAATGATAATAAAACACAAAATAAAAAGGGATACATTAAAAAAATATAATTAACCATCGATTAATATAATTCCATGCAAAGTATTCGTGAAAAAATCCGAAGTAAAAATCAAAGTAGATAACTTATTAAGACGTGAGATAATGTGAATGATTTATTATTAACTTCTAACACTCCATTATGTAATATGAAAATTCGATTTGATCAACTACAAAAGTAATATCGCTATTAAATATACCTATAAAAACATAATTTTTTCTTGAAAATAAAGTCACGTTCAATGTTCTACAAAAATCATATATATTCTAAATTTGTTGACGTTGAAGCAAATTATTTAAGCAACTTTAAGGATTGGCATCAAACATCCGACCAAGACCAAGACCAAGACCAGTCATTTGTTTTCTTTTTGAGAAGATAAAGAAAGCAGAGAAATAACCAATGTGATGTGTTGTCGTAGTTTCATCCATTATACTAAGATATTTTATAATTATGATGTAAACATAAAAGGTTGAAATCAAAAGGTCTGAGGGTTGGTACAGATTTATTATTACTCAAAAATGCAAGAGGGTGTTATTATTGAAAAGGAGTGTCATACTTTTAAGTATAAAGAAAGTGGTGGTACAGAGAATTGAGTTAACCCTTTTGGAATATTACACTCAAGTGCTTTCATCCATCAGCATAAAATTCTTTAATATTTAATTTAAATATAATTCTTAGTTTAGAGAACTTTAGCATTTTCCTGGATTAAGGATTTTTTTTTCTTCTGCAACTAAAGTTTTAGTAACTTTTTATGCGTTTTTAATTTGCTTATTAGAAAGTATAAGTGAGGTTGCATTTTTATAGTTTCTTCTTACTTGCGCATGTTTGCTTTATACTATATTGAACGTGACTACGACACTGAGGTTTCTAAATAGGTTGTAAGTGATGATGATATAGGAAATGATAGTTTTATAAGAATGAAGATTCCTTATACGTCAATTAGGACATATCATAAATGTGTTGCTGCTTCATTCTAGTTCTTATTTTTGTAAAAAGGAGAAATTAGTATAGAGGAAATAAATATGTGAAAAGGAAAGAAACGTGTTTAACGAAAGAAAAACGAAAACTAAGAGAAATAAAAAAAAAAAATTGAGTTCACCTATTTTATTTTTGTATATTTTATTACTATCACTAATAAAAAGGGAAAAATTTTAGTCTGGTTTGTACTTGTATTTGAGAAATATTTTGTTTTTATTTTAAGGTTTTAAAACATAATTATTACGTTATTACATCGTCGAATAATCTCTTACTGTTTAGGATTAAAATGACCAATTTAAATACATATGTTTCAATTATGATAAGCTGCCTCTGAACCAAGAAGATTGAAAAGAAAGTTACATCAAAGATAAACAGGAAGGAAGAAGAAAAAAGAAAGTTATGTTAAACAAGAACGAAGAAGAAGGAAAAAGAAAGTTGTGTTGGTGAAGAAGGAATCTTTAGGCTAGCAAATGAGAGGCCAACAAAGGAGAGGAGAGAACAAAGGTCTTACAACTTGTAAGAGTACTTCGTTTTATCTTATTAATTGATTATATAGTTATTCGTTTTTTGAGTTTGTGTTTTGAAATTTTATGAAGATTGGGTTATATCACCATCAAAGTAAAAAATATTAAAGATATATTAAAAAACTATAATTTGGATTTTTTATGAAAAGAATTAAAAAAATAATATAGTTTTTTATGGTTTATTTTTTTATATTTTAGAGAAAGAAATATATAGTTTAGATTTTTATGTGCTATATCATTTTTAAAAATTAAAATAATAATAATAATAATAAAGTTTTATCTCTTTAAAAAAATAAAAATTCAGTCATTTTTCAGCAATGTTTACACTATTGGGCCACGGCCCACAAATTATCATTTTCATCGCACAGTGGGAGTTTTCAGTTAAAAGGGTTTTTTTTGGTGAAATCCATTGAAAGAGGGGTTAAAAGGCAGAAATTGGAATTAATACGGGGTGGATACACAAACAGAGAGAGTTCATTCACATTCTGATTTCTCACAAAAATTGAAAGATTCAAAAGGAAAAAAGATTCAGAAGCAAAAGAATAAAGAAACAAGGACCAAGAAAAAAGACGAGCATCGTTCCCAAGTATGATTTTCAGGAACTGAGAACTGTTATGGTATGATATTATGTTGTTCTTGCATACTCTGTTACCTTCAACACTGCCATTATCTACACTATAAGTTCAATACCCATAAAATCAAAGCAACGAAATGAAACATCCCAATAAAACTTTACTATATTCTTTTGTGACGGAATCTACCGTAATGAGTTGGTAAGCAAGATCAAGATAGCCTTAAGGGTAGAGATTAAGAACACAAAGAAAGAAAATGTTGAGGCCATCTTGGAAGGGTTAGCAGATGACTATCGATCTTTGTGAATGATCGTGGGCATATTAGGTTCAAACATCGCAGCAGCCCAATTCTTTCTCTTTTTCGCTTTTTTTGACCTACGTTTTACGCGATTTTGAAAACATGGACTCTTAATGCTTGCTGTTTGCATCTCGCATTCATTTTTCTGCACCATCACATTTTTTTTAGGCCTCTTAGAGTTGACTTTGGAATTATAGCTATCTTCTCGGGCACGTTAGTGGGTTACATAAGTATTGTCTCATTCTGGCACGTTATTGGGTTACACAAGTATTGTCTCATTCTGAAATGTCCATAAGCATTTGATTTGGTATAGAACCGATTTGAACACGGGATCTAACTGGGAAGGTTATTTTACAACGTTTCCTAGCCCGTCCCATAGAATAAAAGTTTATGATGTGGTTTTGCCTAGACCCTAAAATCCCATGAATGCAAATGCATCTCCTGAATTTTTGAGTTTTATCAAGGGCACAGTCGTCCCAGATCTTAAAATAATGAATAATGAAAATTATCTAAATGTGTTTGCAATATTAAGTTCGTACAATCCAAAATCAACATTACAAGATCTGTACAAGATCGGATATTCACAGCAAATGAATATTATAAAATTGAGACGGATTTTAGTTGTCGAATGTTGATCTTGGATCAAACCTATAATGTTGATTTGGATATGAAAACTTAAGATTGCAAATGCAATGCATTTTAGATGAATTCATTATTCATGTTATAAAATTGAGATTAGAGTGATTGGCTTGTTAAAATTCTAAAATTATAAAGATGTATTTGCAATTTGCTGGGCGTTGGATATTGTATGGATTCTGAAAAATTAATATTGTTTTGGAATTTTGTTTTTTAATTGAATGATGTTAAATTAGTATATTTAAGCCTTTACCCTGGATTTAAATTGAAATGGAGATAATTCTTGAAAAAAGTGAGAATGGGAGATTGTTTAAACTTATTGAACATAATGACAATCGAAGTAGAATGTTTTCATTATTGTTAGGAAAATATTAAAGATTTGATGACCCGTAACTTTTTGACTGTGGGATGGATGATTGTTTTATATTTATGTTTTTTTAGTGAAATTAGATTATTATATTTATTCATATTCTAATTTTTATTATAGACCTATCCATCTCAATCTTTTATCTTTTTCATTTTAAAATTATAATATTTTTTATCTTTTTAATTTTTTTATATAAATATAGCTTTTTGAAAATTTTATTCTTTATTAATTTTACTTTATTTAGAAAAAATACTTATTCTTATTTTCATTTTTTCTACATTATATACAAACGTCTATTCTTTGATATTATTTTATATTTTTTAAGCATTTAACTTTCTCCAGTTTTTCATTTTTTTTATACATTATTTTAAAACTATATTTGCTCTAAATTTGTTCATATATTTATAGAAATTTACTTGGATGCATTTTACATATTTTATTCAATATCATAAATTTTAAATTTTATTGTTTTAAACTTTATCCTGTATTCATGGCATTACTCTTTTTATTTTTATTTTTGAAACATTTATTTATATTTCTCAACATTTTATTTTCTTAACATTATTTTTACATATTTAAATGATTTTATAGAAATATTATAATTTGTTATTGTTTATAATAATAAATTTACTTTTTTAAACAATACATTTGTACACTTTTATATATATTTTTAACTTAGAATTTAAACTTTATTATATTCAATATCATAAATTTTTCAATATATTTATAAAAATTTACTTGCAGGCATTTGTCATATTTTATTCAATATCATAAATTTTAAATTTTATTGTTTTAAACTGTTTTCTTGTATTCATCACAATACTATGTTTTTGAAACATTTGTTTATATTTCTCAACATTTTATTTTTTTAACATTACTTTTACCTATTTAAATAATTTTGTAGAAATATTATAATTTGTTATTTTTTATAATAATAATTTTTACTTTTTTAAAGAATACACTTTTATATATATTTTTTTAACTTGAAATTTAAACTTTATTATATTCAATATCATAAATTTTAAATTTTATTGTTTTAAACTGGTTCTTGTATTTATCACAATACTCTTTTTATTTTTATGTTTTTGAAACATTTATTTATATTTCTTAACATTTGATTTTTTAAACATTATTTTTACATATTTAAATGATTTTGTAAAAATATTATAATTTGTTATTATTTATAAGGATAATTTTTACATTTCTAAATAATACATTTTTATATTTTTATATATTTTTTTCAACTTGAAATTTAAACTTTATTATATTCAATATCATAAATTTTAAATATTGCATGCATTTTACATATTTTATTCAATATCATAAATTTTAAATTTTATTGTTTTAAAATTTATCTTGTATTCATCGCATTACTTTTTTAATTTTTATGTTTTTGAAATATTTATTAATATTTATTAATATTTTATTTTTTTTAAACATTATTTTTATATATTTAAATTTGTTATATAATGATAATTTTTATTTTTCTAAACAATATATTTTTACATTTTTATATATTTTTTTCAACTTGAAATTTAGATTTTATTATATTCTTTTTAAAATTTTATTTTTCAGTAAAAACGATTCTTACTTTATTAACTTATTACGTATAGAATTTTTTGAGTATTACTTAAAGAGTGACTGTGCTAAAGAGTTTACAGTGTTTTTTTTTTTATAGTTTAATATCAACTCATTATTTATCATTGAATCTATTAATGTTGGATTTTGGGCTAACTTTGATTGAAATATAATAATTTTAAATATTTTACTATTATTTTTTTATAGCTAAATTTTATTATTTTCAACTTTACTCTTTGATTTTTATTGTTTTTTTATTCTCATATTTCTTAAATATTCAAATACTACATTTATAGATTTATTTTATTCTGTGAGGTTTTCAACTAAAGAATATGCTGTTTTATGTTTTCAAATTTTGATTTTAAAATAAATTTTATATTTATTGAACCTTTTTTTTAATTCTATTTTGTCTTAAACTTTAATATTTTTTTTATATTATCCTTTTTAAACCTTTTTCATTCTTTTACAGAAAAAAGTATTTTTTTGAAGTTTTATCATCTTCAACTATACCATAAATTTATAACATTGCGTTTCATTTCTCTACTTTTTTTAAAAAAATTTAAATTTAAATTTTTAAAAATACGATTTTGCTTAAAATTCATCGTTTTCAGCTTTCAACTTTTTATTATTTTTATTCTATATTTCGATAAACATTACTTCTTTTATTTAAATCTAATTACAAAAAAAGAAAATCAGTACATTTTTCCGGATTTTTCAAAATTGTTTAGTTTTCCTTTACCCTTTTTCTCTTTTAGTTTTTATAAACTTAGAAGATTTTTATTAAAAGGCAAGATCAGCTTCTTGACTGGATCTCGGATTACTGTTGAACTTGACCAAAGCCGTATTTGATAATCCTCAGTTTGTTGTGGTTTTCTTATGGGTTAGAATAACGCTCTTTTACATAAGGAGAGATTTGGTGTGCTTGTGCCTTTATTTGCAACATTAATTTTGAATGTTTTTGAACATCCGATATTGAACAAGTAATAATATTGATTCTGGATCCTACGAAATGTACTACTCGGACATAAAATTTGGAATATACATTTGCAAATTTAGTTATTAAATGGTCATCTTGTGCCGACCCTGTAATAGTTATTTGGATTAACCTAATATTGCAAATGCTTTGAGATGAATCTATTATTTGTATTTGAAAGTTGAGACCGTAAATATAGTCCTAAAAATTCTAAAGTTGCATTCAGTGTTATAAAATATCGGATATAAGAGTGTCATGGCCGGCGGATTATGGTTTGCCACCATTAGGTAGCGGTGGCGATGCGGGTTTTTTTTATGGGTCCATGCGAGTCCCTTTTTGCATCACGGAATGCAATCACTAAACAGAAATGACAAAAAAATACAGAAAAAAAATATTAAGGTTAGCTTTGTTCGTGTTTTAATTCCAACATGTAATGTTTTTTATATAAAATAAGTAGGTTTGGTCTAATATATTATTATGGCAAGGTATCTAAGTCTCGTATTAAGTAGAAATGAAAAAGTTGAATAATATATTAGATAGAAGACTCACAAACCTCATGCCTTAAAGGTTTTATATTGAAGGTGATGTCATATTTTTGTGTGAGTTGACTCTTTTTTTATTATTGTTTGATTTTCTTGGTGTTTCCTTCTCAGATTTTCCCATCAAGTAACATCTGAGCTAATTTATTTATTTTGATGCACAACCTAATTTGTTATTGATTAAAAGAATGTGACTAATTATCATAAACAGAAAAAAAAAAGTGAAGAATTTGTTAATGGTTAAAAGATTACATTTATCTATCACTACAAGAAAAAAAAGCTATTTAGAGACCAAGTTTTAGTTACCAAATACAATGATTAATAATTGTGATCAAAATAGTCACAAAATTAGATTTTAATTAAGTTAAATAATTGGTATCTAACATTAACTACCAAGGTTTTTGTGACCTATACCATTAGATTCTAACTTAATTAGATACCAATGTAGAATCTAATGACATAGGTCACTAAAACTTTGGTATATAATGTTAAATACCAATTATTTGACTAAATTGGTCACTAAATTTAATCATTACTTCTATTTTATAGTTATTTAGCAACCAAACTTTAATTTAGTGACTATTTTGATCACAATTAACAACCATTTTATTTGGTAAGTAAATATTGGTCTCTAAACAATATTTTTTTGTTGTAATGTATATTTACTATTCAAAAATATAAAACCAAGTCTGATGAAGACTCGGCTTTTAAACATAAGATGATTTAGGATTTATTCGTCAGTGAGTAGATTATAATGTTTTTCAACTTGAAATTTGGATCTTATTATATTCAATATCATAAATTTTTTCATATATTTATAAAAACTTACTTGAATGAATTTTACATATTTTATTCAATATCATAAATTTTAAATTTTATTATTTTAAACTTTATTATGTATTCATCACATTACTTTTTTTATTTTTATGTTTTTGAAACATTTATTTATATTTCTCAACATTTTATTTTTTAAACATTATTTTTACATATTTAAATGATTTTGTAAAAATATTATAATTTATTAGTGTCTATAATAATAAATTTTACTTTTCCAAACAATAAATTTTTACACTTTTATATATTTTTTTCAACTTCGAACTTAAACCTTAATATATTAAATATCATAAATTTTTTCATATATTTATAGAAATTTACTTGCGTACATTTTACATATTTTATTCAATATCATAAATTTTAAATTTTATTGTTTTAAACTTTATTCTATATTCATCGCAGTACTCTTTTCATTTCAATGTTTTTGAAACATTTATTTATATTTTTCAACATTTTACTTTTTTAAACATTATATTTATATATTTAAATAATTTTGTAAAAATATTATAATTTGTTATTGTTTATAATAATAATTTTTATTTTTTAAATAATACATTTTTACACTTTTTATATATTTTTTTCAATTTAGAATTTAGACCTTATTATATTTTTTTAAAATATAATTTTTAAAATTTTATTTTCATGTAAAATATAATTGTTACTTTATTAACTTATCACGTACAAAATTTTCTGGGCATTACTTAAAGATTGATGGTGATAAGGAGTTTACGGTGTTTTTTTTGTATAGTTTTTTACTCTGTTTTAATATCAACTCATTATTTATCGTTGAATCTATCAATATTGAACTTTGAGCTAACTTTGATTGAATATAATAATTTTTAATATTTTACTATTATCTTTTTATAGCTAAATTTTATTATTTTCAACTTTATTCTTTGATTTTTATTGTTTTTTTATTCTCATGTTTCTTAAATATTCAGAAACTACATTTATAGATTTATTTTATTCATTAAAAAATAATCGTACTTTGTCCAACATTAATTTGCCTATTTATTTTTATATTTTTTAGACATTTATCTTTCTCCACTTTTTCATTTCTTTTTTAAAACTATTTTTACTTATTTAAACATTTTAAGAAAAATCATGTTATTTTTCAAAATGTTAATGTTAGTAACCTTTGAACCTTGGTTTTGCACATTTCATATACTTTGATAGATTATTATTTGGTAAACTATACCGTTCTACACTTTTTCATATATTATAGGTGTTTACTTACATGCATTTTAGATTTTATTCAATCATAAATTTTAAAATTTATCTTGCATTTATACCATTACTCTATTCACTTCTATGTTTTCGAAGCATTTACTTATCCTTCTCTAATCATATTACTTTTATTTTTTTTACATATTTAAATGATTTTATATAAATATTATCACTTTTTATTTTTTTTACACATTTAAATGATTTTATATAAATATTATCATTTGTTATCTCGTTTACCATATATATATATATATATATATATATATATATTGAGGTAGAACACAAATTACACTCATATGTTTGTATATTTCTGAAATAAGTTAATTAGTATTTTGCAAAGTCTATTGATGGTTTCATGTTTTGCTTCTTACTTATTTAGTCCTTTATTTTTCAAGGTTGGTATGAGTATGTTTAACTGTCATACGCATAAGATTTTTTCAAGTAATTCTCTTTGAAGATCCATGAATTTTTAGTTAAGTAAAAATGGATATTTAGATATTAGCAAACATATGGATATCCAAGATAGAGATATCCATCTATGTTTGTTAGTTGTATGTTTAGTTTTCCGAATATTTGTTTACTCATTTCTTTTATTGTTTTCTTTTATTACGGTTCACATTTGTATCTCAGTACATCTGAACATATAACTCATCCATCCATTATTTTTTATGACTCCGTTAATTTTTTTTTTTAATAAATAGACTTATGTTGTGTTGATAGTGAAATTGTTTTTATGATATGTTATTGAAGGAATATGTATAAAGGTAAATATTTTTATTTTAAGAATAATGATCTTAATAATGTGTTTTTCTTTGTACAGGCATAAGAATGGAGTATGATTTCTGAGAACTTATAGGGCTAAAAATTTTAACTATGTAAACTATACTTATTTGCTTGATTTTGCAGGATTGGATTTGTGTACTTTGCCATTATTCCAAGCTACAAAACAGGTATAACTAGGTTCGTATTATATTGATTGATTTAATTACGTAGTTGTGGTTAATCATCATGTCTTGTTCATTATTAAGTAATTTTTCATATTGTGAATTTTTTTGTAAATTTCTCTAAGTTTTAACATATTTTTGGTTGATGTTTAATTGTATTGAAACAGACTAGTCCAACTTCTGCATCGTATATCTGTTGAGGTAAAACACAAATTAGATGGATATGTTTGTATATTTCCCAAACAAGTTAGTCAGTCTTTTATAGAAATCTATGGATGGTTTCATGCTGCTTACCCTTTTAGTCCTTTATTTTTAAAAGTTGGTTTTGAATTAGTTTGTAATTATGCCCATCAGTATTGTCATCCGCTTATAATTCTTACAGGAAATTGTCTGAATTTGAGGATTCCTAAATTCATAATTGGATTAAAATGGATATTTGTATCTTAGTAAACATATGGCAGATTATTAGTCGTAAGTTTTCTTATTTCTTTCAGTTATCTATTATTCTTTTCAGTTACAGAGCTTATGTTTCAAGACAAGAATAATACTAGTTTCTGAAGGTTTTACTGCTGAACATAAAAGTCATCACTCACTTCTACTCATATGTTAATTTTACGACTTCTTTAAAAGTTTTACAGGTAAGCATTTTACGATTTCATCACTTTATATGATGATGACAGATAATTGGTGTTTATCGTCTTTTTTATTTTATGTTTTAGATAAATGATCCAATTATTCATCTTGGAGCTTTGTGCTATATCACAGCATCTCAATATGTTTTCTTTAAGTATCCTTTACTTATATTTCTTCGCATAATGTCACTATAGTCACATTATATTTGTGGTTGACTTCAACTTAAATTTTTAAAGTTTTTAGTTTTATGTATAAATATGCAGATTTTTCATGATGTGAACTTAGTCCTCAATTCCCTAATAAATTCTGTGAGGTTTTCAACTAAAGAATATGCTGTTTTATGTTTTCAAATTTTGATTTTAAAATAATTTTTATATTTATTGAACCTTTTTTTAATTCTATTTTGTCTTAAACTTTAATAATTTTTTATATTATCCTTTTTAAACCTTTTTCATTTTTTTTACAGAAAAAAGTATTTTTTTGAAATTTTATCATCTTCAACTATATCGTAAATTTATAACATTGCATTTCATTTCTCTACATTTTTTTAAATTTTAAATTTTTAAAATTCCATTTTGCTTATTTAAATATATATAAAATTCGTTATTTTTAGCTTTCAACTTTTTATTATTTTTGTTCTATATTTCGATAAACATTACCTTTTTTTATTTAAATCTAATCACTAAATAGGAAATGAGTACATTTTCCAAATTTTTAAAACTGTTTGTTTTTCCTTTTATCTTTTTTCTCTTTTGGTTTTTATAAACTTAGAAGATTTTTATTAAAAGGCAAGATCAGCTTTTTGACTGGATCTTGGATTATTGCTCAGTTGGGCGAAAGCCGTATTTACATAATCCTAAGTTTGTTCTAGTTGTCATGGAGGTTACAATAACGCTCTTTTACATAAAGAGAGATTTGGTGTTCCTGTACCTTTATTTACAATATAAAGAGAGATTTGGTGTTCCTGTGCCTTTATTTACAATATAAAGAGAGAAAATGATACTTTCACACTATTGTTTACATAATTCTTATTTGACATTTCTAAGTGTCATATGGGTCTATCAGTTAAAGAGATAATGTATTTGCTTTTATATATAAAAGGATAATTTTGTCAAATATAAAATTGCAACCCATGTATGCGAAATTATTACTGTGCTAACCACTTAAGCCAACAGAGCTAACCATATTTCCTGTTGGATTTTCCATGACAAACCACTTATTTAAACATGATAAACTAATTATTTAAACATGGTAAATCACCTAGACATATATATAAATATGACTAACCACTTATATAAATATAACTACTTACTTATATAAATATGTGGTTAACCATGTTTAAATATGACTAACCACACTTATATAAACATGACTAACCACTTATCTGAATATGACTAACTACTTATCTGAACATGACTAATCACTTATATAAACATGACTAACCACTTATCTGAACATGACTAACCATTTATATAAATATGACTAACCACTTATCTGAACATGACTAATCACTTATGTAAATATGACTAACCACTTATATAAACATGATTAACCACTTATATGAACATGTCATATTTACCATGTATATAAGTGACTAGTCATGTTTAGATAAATGGTTAGTCATGTTCAGATAAGTTGTTAATCATATTCAAATAAGTGGTTAGTCATGTTCAGATCGTGTTCAGATAAGTGGTTAGTCATGTTCAGATAAGTAGTTAATTATATTTATATAAGTGGTTAGTCATTTTTATATAAATGATTTACCGTATTCGAATAAGTGATTAATCATATTTATATAAGTTTAGTGATGTTTATATATAAGTAGTTAAAATAAAAATATATAAGTTTTACCTTATAAAAAACACTAAGCATATGGTGTATTTCAAACTAAAGAAAAAATATAAGTTTCATTTAAGTAAACATAAAATTGGTAAAGGAGACTTTTTTTCCTTTACTTTAAACAAGTTTTATGTTTTTATCAAATAATTGATAAAAAAATTTAAAATTGTTCTTAATTAAATACTTTAATCAAACATTTTTTTATTATAGTACAATAAAATTATTCATACACATCATTTTGTACATTCAAGCATAACTCACACCGCTACCAAACAATAATTATAACAAAAAATAAAATGAATTATTACTAGACAAATGTGCAAAACAAATTCACATATCCGATATAAATTACATAAATTCAAATTAATTTACGGTTCCAAATTCCAGTTCAAAACCCTTTTTGAGACTGAATAGAACCACACCCAGTTCGCGAGCGTGAGTGAAGAGATACACTGAAATTGAGTGCTTCAACCGTGTCTCTGTGTTGGCGGTTTCATTATGGCTCCTAGAATCCTTCTATGCGGCGACGTTTTAGGTCGCCTCAACCAGCTCTTTAAGCGCGTCTCTTCGGTGAGTCTCGCCCTCTTTTTTTTTTTTTTTTTTTTTTTTTTTTTTTTTTTTTTTTTTTTTTTTTTTTTTTTTTTTGCGTTTAATCTAGGGTTTGTTCATCGTTACTCACTCGGAACATTGTTTTCATGTGGTTGTTGCAGGTGAGCAAATCTGCAGGTCCATTCGACGCGCTCTTGTGCGTAGGCCAGTTCTTCCCGGACTCACCGGAGCAATTGGAAGAGTTCACGGCGTACATCGAAGGTGGATCACTTCCGCTTCCGACGTACTTCGTCGGCGATTACGGCGTCGCCGCCCCTAAATTTCTATTGCAAGCTTCCAAGGACTCCGCCAACCGCGGCTTCATGATGGATGGCTTCAAGGTTTGCCACAACTTGTATTGGTTGAAAGGCGGTGGCAAATTCCTCCTCTTCGGTACCGACCTTTTTCTTTTGCTTTTTGAATTTGATTAGGACCTGCGAATTCGGTCTCTTAAATGTTTCAGTTGTATGTAGGGTTATCCGTGGCCTATTTATCTGGTAGGAAGTCATCCAGCGTTCAACAGTTTGGAACTTACACCGAAGATGATGTTGATGCTTTGCGAGCTATTGCGGAGGAACCTGAAATTATTGATCTGTTCTTGACATATCCTTCAATTGGCGTGCATTGTCTCATGTAGAGACACAGTTAGTTAGTTAGTTACATGTTTATTACTTCTCACATTGCATTTAATATAAGCTAAGAGGATTCGCTGTGTTCACTTCCTTGATTCATTATTACTAATGAATGGCCAAGTGATGTCACCAATGGAGCAGCTGCTTCTGACATTCCTGCTGGAGTATCCGATGATGTAGGCAGTGATTCAACCGTATCGGAGTTAGTACAGGAGATCAAACCACGGTAATTGTTATTTGTTTTCTGTGCAAACTACCGAAATGGTCAACAACCTAGGCGTTTTATATTTAACAAATGGGATTGCATGCTTAAGCCTCATTTCACATTATTTGCTTGGAATTGGATTGTGCACAAGTGGTAAAATGAAAACGGGATTTGGTGGACTGATATCCAGGAGAAAGATTAATTGAAATTTTAAGACTAGGAGGGGGAATTGGTAAGATCAGGATTTGTGTCGAGTTTTTTGGCGGAATTTGGTACGACGGATGTGCCTTTTGTAGTCTCTCTTGTGGCCTTTGTAGGCCTGATTCCGATCATTGCAATTATTTTCTTATGGTTATTTTTCGGGTTAGTTATCACATTGCAGGCACGAAAGGTATATACTATGCCCGTGAACCATATACCAATGTTGATGCTGTGCATATCACCCGTTTCATAGGGCTTGCGTCTGTTGGAAATAGAGATAAACAGGTTTTTCTTTTTGTCTTTATTGTTCTTTCTATTTTGTTTATTATTTATTTAAGTGAAAATTTGGAATTAGTAGATACTTTAACGTTTTCATATGGTAATAGTAGGGGTGACAATTGCATCCATTTATTCATAAGCCGCCCAATTTATTCATTCATAAATCTATCAAATCTTCCTTATTATATGAATAAATATAATGAAGTGGACAAATTGGATCGACAATTATTATCGAATGGTTCATAAACCATGAATCAGATTTTAAACCAATGGTTAAGATGACGTACTATGTTAAACCATTAGGTTACAAAGAAATGAATTGTAAGGATGAGGAGTAACTCTCTTAGAGTGACCCTTGGAATCAATTGATCCCTCCTCATATATCTGTCTGTGTGTAAGGGAGGGATCAAATGGTACCATACCAGTATAAGTTACATCAACTATAGCACCTTCCATAACTCTATCAAAATCAACATGTTGAATCATAATTACCTTGATTGTGTGTCAAATTTTAGAAAAAATGAACCACAATAAGATGCTAATCAAATAGTTCGTATTTGTATATATTTCAATCCAACATTGATTTTTGAGAAAAAAATTATAATTAAAAGATATTGAATAGAAGGTGTCATAGTTGATGTGGTGTAGTGTCATTTGATCTCTCTCCACACACATAAAAACATTTCGGAGAGGAGGATAGGGTAGTGGAGGACATAGTTAAATAAAGAATTACAATTTCAGACATAGTTACCGATGCCAGATAATGGTGTGTAGCAGATGATCCCAGAAATTATATAGCAGTGCATAGTATGATGAGTGCTATCTTTTTAATTTTTTTATACAGTTTATTTGATTCATTCCAAATAACATAAATGCTGTAAAAAGTTAAAAACAACTCCAATATTCAAAACGTCATAATTAACAATAGCAGTTTTAGATCTTAGCTCTTAAGCAAATATACGAGTAAATAATAGCAAAGTTAACCAAACTGCCAAAGCTATATAGAAAAAAGGAGCGAATGGGATTGCATCTTTGGGAGGGATTTGGCTTCTCTAAATTGAGCATGAGGAAAGTAAGTCCTTCACTCGTTGATGAGAAAATCAATAATTGATATTCTAATCTAACTTCTCCATGAATTGTTATGCATTTTCACATAACATCGACTGCTGATTTTCTCATTGATGATTAAGATTGCTTACTTTACCATCTAAAATGAGTTGCTCACTTTAGAGGGTGCAGATTCCTCTAATAAATATATGACAAAAAAACCTTCATAGACTCAAACTAGAGGGACGATAAACAGAGAACATAGACTAACGTTGAGAATTAATTCAAATAGCAACTGTAGTAACTTGGTCAAATAACTGGTTGGGTTGTCTTAGTATTATGCTAAGATATTTTAGTTTATTTTTAGTTAGTTGTAGATAATTAGGTTAATAGCTGTTAGTGGAATGATGTTTTTGTTAAAGTAGTTTCTTTGTAAGCCTATAAGTATAGGCATTTACTTTGTTCACGATTATCCACTTATAAGAAAATAAAAAGTCAAAGTTCTGTTGCTACTTTATTTTTCTTATTTGTTTTGTTTTTCACAATTTCCTGCCAACAAATTTGGTATCTAGAGCTATTATTGATCTTTTCGGCAATTGAGTGCAACGTGAGGTGGGGTCCATTGGGCTTGAGTGAAACACTTATTGGGTGCTTGTGGTTTAGGAACACAAACAGAGCGAGAGGGTGCTCCACCAATCATACTTATCACGAGTGAGAATGGGTAGAAGAGGTTGAGGAGAAGAAATCCCAGGTACTGCTGTCATGCCAAGAAAATAATAAAAAAGTGTTTCAGTCAAGCCCGATGGACTCCACCTTACGTTGCACTCAATTGCCCAAAGGATCAATAATAGCTCTAGATACCAAATTTGTTGGGAGGAAATTGTGAAAAAAAAAACAAATACGAAAAATAAAGTAACAACAGAACTTGACTTTTTATTTTCTTACAATTGGATAATCATAAACAAAGTAAATGCCCAGGCTTACAAAGAAACTACTTTACAAAAATATCATTCTACTAACAACTATTAACTTGATTATCTGCCACTAACTAAAAACAAACTAAAATATCTTAGCATAATACTATGACAACCCAACCAGTTATTTGACCAAGTCACTACAGTTTGCTGCTATTTGAATTAATTCTCAACTTGGAGAACAGGGTAAAAAACCTCAGTAGAAAGACAAAAAAACTGAATGAGAACAAAAGAAAATTAAAAAAAGCTGGCAGGTTGGTTTCTGGAAAGTCAGCAGAGGTTCACACAATGGTCGCACGGTAGTTGCAACATAGGAGAGTTTACAAGTGAAACATGATTGTTGTGAAATATGAGCATCAAAAGGGTTTTCTAGAAGGTGAAACCCTTCCACCCAAATATAGCTTCATAAGAGGCCTTTCTACTGTTATATTGGAGGTCAATATTCTCTGGATTTTGGACATCATCAGGATAGCAGTGCTAGAGTAAAATGCTTCTTGCAACCACTATGGTGAAGTCTGAAGCTGTGGCAATGCATATAGTGGCCATGGGAAGCTATGCATTGCTGTGCTACTGTAGCGTGCTATTGATAACTCTGATTTCAGATAGTACTTTATTTTTCTTATCAACAAAATTAACATACTATTTTTTTGCTCTCTAAAAAGTTAGTAGATTTTCAGTGCTCTGACATTTTGTTTGCTTCTGCACTCCAGAAATTTATTCATGCAATCTCCCCCACACCTGCTTCCACTATGTCTTCAACTGAGATTGCCATGAAAACCACAAATACCACCGTATCACCTTACACATTTGTGGAGAAAAGAACTTCTCCAATGGATTCCGCAAAGAGATCCAATGATTCTACCTCTGATTCTCAATATTGGAGATATGATGTTTCTCAAAAGCGACAAAAACATGAAACTGGACAAGCTGATAAGATGTGTTTCAAATTTGTTTCTTCTGGATCTTGTCCACATGGAGAGAAGTGCCATTTTCGACATGATATAGATGCAAGGGAGCAGTGTAGGAGAGGTGTTTGCTTTGATTTTTTGAACAAGGGAAAATGCGAAAGGGGCCCAGATTGCAATTTTAAGCACAGCTTGCAGGATGAAGGTGACAGGCATCCTTCAAGGAGGCCTGGATCTGGCAGGTTTGTCTTTGGAATTACCGTGTTCTATAATCAATGTGCATTCTGTTATTTAGTAATACTTGATTTGTAAGTTTTCGTATCAAGTTATTATGTTAATACTAATTTTAATGCAATAAAAGGTTAATTTTGTCAGTCAGTCAGTCCTCAGTTTTTTATTTGATTTTTCGTTGTTCCCTCTAACTTTTAGGCATTTAGTCATTGACAAATCTGTCCTAAAATATGACTGCAGATCAAAAGAATGTTGGTTTTGCTTGTCAAGCCCAAATGTGGAGACACATTTAATCGTAAGCATTGGGGACAGTTATTACCTTGCACTGGCTAAAGGTCCACTTGTTGAAGACCACGCATTGATAATACCAGTTGAGCATTCGCCGAGTACCTTGTCTATGTCTTCTGAATCTGAAATTGAGCTCTCTAGGTTTCAGAACAGTCTCAAGAGTTACTGCTGGAGCCAAAAGAAGGAAGTGATATTTTTTGAGTGGGCCTCTATCCGTGGCACTCATGCCAATCTTCAGGTAGAAGTTTCTGTTAATAGTTAATGATCTAGTTTGCTTTTACCTCTTCCCCTCCTTTTTTGCCTGTCCACTTTCCCTTTTTATAATTTCCTTAATTCCTCGTTGAATGTCCAATTTCTTCGTCATTTTGCTGGTTAGCTATTTTCAGATCTATCAATAGTAGTTTGTTTATGAAGTTTCTTTGTTTTTTCTTCCTGGAAGATTATACTATTTCCATTTTTATTTGATTAACTGTTTTAGATTTTCTCTTTCATTGAATATGTACCCTTTTGATGTAGGCCATTCCCATTCCATCTTCCAAAGCAGTTATGGTTGAAAAAGTTTTCAATTTAGCTGCACAAAAGTTGGGATTTGAATTTGTGGCCAAGACATGTAAGTATTATTATTCTTCAGATTATGCTTCATATTTCATTGCTTACGTGATCTGAGTCAGACCTGAATCCATTAAGTTCTTAATTCTTTTTTTCCACTTAACTTCCTCGTTTTTCCTTGGCTCTATATACCAATTATCAGGCATTGATTACCTGGCCTGAAAAAAGCGACTTTATTTATTCTGAAAATGCTTTACATTTGTTCTTTATTAACTTGGGTGGATAGGTGTTTTTGATCTTCTGCTTGAGTTCTTTATTGCAACACAGTTGATAGCATTTCTGATGGAAGGAAGCTTTTGAAGATGCAAACTGAAAAAATTTACTTTAGTTTATTTATTATGAAAATGCTCTACATTTGTTACCTATTTTGTGGGTGGGTGGGTCGGAGGGTGTTTTTGATCTTCTGCTTATGTTCTTTATTGCAACACAGTTGATAGCATTTCTGATGGAAGGAAGTTTTTGAAGACGCAAATTGATGGGGGTTCAAGCTTGTTCTATGCTCAAGTCCCAGGAGGCACAATTCTGCTGCATCATGTTAAAGAGAACGAGAAATTTCCTGCCCAATTTGGCCGTGAGGTAGCCTTCTAATATTGATGCGCTGAATAAATAATTCATATCAATATATTTTTAAAAATTTTCTTTTTCGGAAAGGGGTCATCAATCGTAGCATTCTTTTGTTAAGATTGCAACTCTTTGTATTTGTCAGTAAGAGTTAATACTTGTAAACGTGACTCAGGTTATGGCTGGGTTGCTCAATATGGCAGATAATGCAGATTGGAGGAATCACAAACATAGCAAAGATGAGGAAATGAAAATTGTTGAAAATTTCAAGAGCCGATTTCAAGAATATGATCCAAACTGTTAATTGTTCATGCATTGAATTCTGAATTTACTCCAATGTCATCATGGTTATGGTGATTCCCCGTTCATCTTTCAGTTATATGTCATAATTGATTCAGTGCTCAATGCCAAACTGAAAGGTGCCTACTTGTTTAATTTTGTAATCATCGACCTGTTTACTTGTTTATTGAAACCAACTGATCTTATAGTTGTTCATTTTTACCAATGAATTGGTGCTTAGGAGATTTGTTGGTCCTCCTGCATTTTAACTGGTAACCTTTTTTTGTCGGCAGCTTCCGTGGTAAGCTTCACTTTCCTTTTCAAAATATGCATTGCTGTTTTTCTTGAGATGTTATATGCACATTACATAGACGCCTCAACCTTACTATTCTATATTTTCAGGCAAACAATCACCGAAATGAGATTGATATTGTATAACTCCGGCTATTGTGCGCAACAGTCACCAAGCAGAGCAGCAGCTACTGCATTGAAGTTATGAAACGGGCTGTTTTTTCACCTGTACGTAATTGACAGAGTATTCGTATTTGTTTCGAGAGGCAGGAGAGATAGAGAGGGTGAGAGGAGATTCGCTTCAACTTTGAGCTAGTCAATAGTAAGTATCTTTTTATTTAATGCAGGGATCTTACAAGATTTGTATAATCTTGTATTTTTTTAAAGCTCGGGTTCCACCTTTTTATAATTCAATTCAACTTATATATATATATAACAAATTTAGTGATACTAATGTTAAGTTTAACAAAAATTGCATAAGGTATCCAAAATACTCACTTCCATATCATCTCAAAATTAACCTGAGATTTGTGTAAGTACGCTGTTGTAGGGGCTTGCGACGGGGAAGTTTTCCTAGATATAACAGGTTCTTTCAAATGTTCTTTTAAAATGAGAACAACCCAGAAGTTTCGAAGAAAAGCTGGGGGTAAAATTCTGTGTAGACCTTTCTCAAATCACTATTTATAATAAAATAGGGTTTTTAAAACTGAGGTATAAGATGAGATCACGTCTAAATGATTGAGTTAAACCAAATCTGTTTTGATAACCACTAAAAATAATTTAATTAATAAAATAAAGAGATTTAATCAATACAAATATAAAAAAGATGTAACAACTAAAATCTTTACATCCTTTAGAATTAGTTAATGAAATTTTACAAAATGAATATCCGACAGAGTAGTTTATATTTAATATTGTTTATTTTATACTAATGAATATATATAGACTGGTTTTCCATTCAAGTTGTACATAATATATGATTTTAATTCACATTAAATTTTCATTTTGTTAGATTGATAATGGATGTTAGAGGAACCGAACAATCCCTGTTGCCAATAATTTGTAATTTTATTCTCAAAATTTTGCTACATTATCCGTGAAGGGAAGATTTCATTCTCAATTAGGGGTGGAATATGAATTGGTTCGGCCTGGGAAAGCTTGAGTTTTATGTGGTTAGATATGGAGTGCTTCTTCCTGCACCTCCTCCATGATCTCGTCCTGTACCTCCTATCTTTTTTAATTCCAGAATTAACCCTAACAAAAAGACAAAAATACTCTGAATAAAAATTAAGATTTCCGGATTGGAGAATTCGGAAGTCATTTGATTTATTTTGATTTTCAGATTTTATAATTCGAAAGTCAAAATAGATTTTAAATAATTTCTGAATTCTACAATTCTAAAGTCTTGTAAAATTGATTTTGACTTTCAGAATTGATTTTAACTTTTAGATTTTAGAATTAGGAAGTTAAGTATTATTTTTGGGATTGAATTGTGATTTTTTATACAAATCCGGAAGTAAATATTTGTCTTGTAAAATTTGGAAATATTTTTCTAATTTGAAAGTTATTTTCAAATATCTTTCAGATTTTACAATCTGAAAGTTAAATCTAAAACATTTTGACCATCGCAGTTGTTCACCGTTGTTTAATACATCCAATCCAATCAATAGCTATAATAGATATAATGTAAAACACAAAACAAACTTTATTTTTGTTTCAATTTAGAATGAAGGTGCGCAATAATCTTCAATTGTTAGAAAAATCAAAACGGTCGGTGAAGGAATAACGAAGGTTGCAGAGAGAGTAAAAGGAGTTAAGGGTAAATTTGTCTTTTAGTATGGGATATGGAGGTGCATGACGAAATGATGGAGGTGGAGGAAGAAGCACTCTTATATATGTTCGCTTTGTAAGATAACTCGTCCAATTTTTATAGCACGAGTTAGTTGTTAAAATGAGCAGTTAAACCTATTTTCTAAAACTAAAAAGCTTTATCAACTAAAAATGGAAAGTTAAATAAAAAATTGAATTTAATTTAAACATATATAGGTAATATAATTCTACATTCTTTTAGTTGATAGGCATTTAAGTTTCTTTTAAAAAAATTTGACTGTCACGGAGTTAAAACATTATCTGTTGCTTGTAGTCTACGAATTACTAAAATTCAAGCTTAGGTCTACGAATGATAAAAATTATTATTAGTTTTATAAAATTAAAAAGTGTGCAATACATATACAGGTTTAAATCAATGTCACGTACATATTATTTCAGATGGACCAAGATTACCATCTATATTATCATCTCATCGAATAATTCAGTCGTGAGGAAATTTAATTAGTGTCACAAGAAGAGCATGTTTGTCCCATTAATAATTTATCTTCTTTTGTATCTATTGTTATTTTATTATGGTGATTCATTTTCATATTTTAAGTGCACAATGTAAGTGCACAATGTAACGCATGATTGATTATAGACATATATCAGAAAATACTTCAATACAAGATAAAACTAAAGTGCACTACAAATTAGCCTATGACATCATGAATGAGGAGGTTGTTTCTCATTGCTCCGCTTCTTCTATTTAACATCCTTTTGTTCTTGCTTCAAGATACCGACTCCTTCAAAACCTGTAATTTGTTCTCTCATTTATTCTGAGGTTGTACTTAGAGACTGGAATACGATGGAGATGGTTTTGGCCTTGATGCTGCAGCCTTGCATGTTGGCCTTACAGTGACCTAATGTTGATAGTAGGCATGCAAATAAGAGTCACATTGCAGAGCCATTTTCACCAGGTATGTATAAAAGTCTTGCCATGCTTATTGCTAGAACTTGTACTAGATGGCTTCCTTTTCATAATAAACAGCTTTCAATTGGTATTTGATACAAATTTGCTCTTCCATTGGAATGTTATTGGACATGTAGTTACCACTTACCCTTATTAAAATTATGCTTTATATGTGCAACCCAAAATTATTTTTCTGCTATAGCTCCTGCAGCACAGAAATCAAGGCAATCACATCATGTTTCCAAGCCATTGATCTCATCTCCAAAATCTCCTTCGAATAAAGAATATCATTCTGCCGCATTGTTACCTTCATCCTCATCTTATAATCATCCTGCTGCTGCATCGTCACGTATGGTTTCTCCTCCCACTTCAAAACACTAAGTATACCTGACTTGTTAAAATTGTGCTTGAATTTCAGGTCTAGTTGTTGGAAGATAATTTTACAACCAAGGAAATATAAATAGAACATTACAATCTTCCAAGGAAAAAAATGAAAAAAAATATTACATGCAAATATAAGTTAAATTACAATAGTTCAAATTCAAGAAATGGAAAACAATAAAAAGAAGTCATTTTTATTCAAAGGATTCGCGTAATTCATTAAAGATTGGTCCAAGACCATTAATTCTTTGGTGAACCCTGTCAAAAACCTCATGAGACATTCAAAGTTTAAGTGTGTAAGCTTTATTGCAGTCCTTGAATATCATTCTAAGGATTGTGCAAGCATATCAACATCATGTTTGGAGTTATGGATTGATAACCTTAAAATCATAGTCACGGCATGAACGGTAAGGTATTAATTATCATGACGTAGTTGATGAGCCTGGTGACCCCACCATGTTGTTAAACATCATTAACATTGAATACATTTTTTTGTCAATGATCTTTCTATATAAACCCATCATTTGACCACTTTGGGTAGACAATAAAGTTCACGTTATATTCCGAGATGCATGTAATAAAAATGTTGCATGAAAAAGACATCACATTAGTCTTGCATGTGTTGCATGATAATGCTAGTTGAAGAATAGAGTTTGATTTAAAACCCTTTTCACTAATGGTAGCTTAGGAAGAGGGACTTTATCAGCGGTTGCAGAGGTTTTGTTAGAAAGACATGGCTAATGAACTGAAAAATATCAACCACATTAATGGTATATAATTGGACTCATCATGCAAAATATGACAAAGTGTAAGACTAATGAGATATCTTTTACATTTAAAATTGTTATTACATACATCTTGGAGTATCATGGTGTGAACTTGATTCTTAGGCGTCAACCACCCTAAAGTAGGAGTTTAATGAAAGATCATCAAAAATAAAAAAATAAAAAAAATTGATAATGATGTTTGGGAACCTGGTAAGGTCAACCAGGGATCATCAGTACCTCTTGAAAATCAAAATCCTCTAAGCACTGATGACAGTGTTGGAGTTATTAGACAACATTTCCACAATGATGTTGATATGCTTGCACAAATTTAGGTATTCAGATAGTGCAACAAAACTGTCACAACCGGGGTCACGACGGGGACGACGAACAAAAAAATAATTTTCATATTCAAAACAGAGGAGTCGCCACCATAATTTATTAAAGGAAAATTATGGAAAACCAAAAACAAGATAAGGCAAGTTTGCAAACCGGATTTAGAGTTCGGGAGTCG
>Ga0209489_100874_pt1 | contig 60228 bp, 19 predicted proteins | sample SiratrowhiteBW_FD_187527 | JGI IMG/M metagenome (GOLD analysis project Ga0209489, IMG submission 187527) | Root nodule microbial communities of legume samples collected from California, USA - Siratro white BW (SPAdes) (version 2) | ecosystem: Host-associated > Plants > Roots > Nodule | place... | reverse complement strand
AAAAAATAGAGTGTATATATATATATATATATATATATATATATATATATATTATTGTTTAAGTTTTTTTTAAATAGTTAATGATATGTATACTTAGTTTTATGTTTTATGAAAGTGTTACAAAATATATATAAATTCGCACAAAACTTATACTTTTGTTTCTCATTAAGCGATCCAAAAATATATAAGTTATGAAATGTCGAATTAAACACTTTCATTTTTTTTATAATAAAATACTTTTGTTTTTCGTTAACGGGCACATCTTTTAAAATATGTTTTTAGCACAATTTTATTTTTTTCCACCTATATTTAAATATAATATATATCATAATAAATAAATATTAAGTTATAAATATAAACATACCAAATAAAATCTCTATCAAAATATATATTATATAATTATAATTAATCTATTGATATATAATTATAAATTATCAAAAATTTCTCCTGATAATAAATGAAAAACAATTCATACACATATTTTCACATTAAAATGTTATCTAACTTTTTTCTTATTTAAACACAAATAATTACCATGTTGGTTTAAATGTCATAGTTCATGCTTTATTTTTTTTTCTCGTATAAATGTTATAATATATTTATCACTTGAAAATTAACATATACTTAAGTAATATACACACATTGCACTTCTTAGATAAAAATGAGAGAATAGAACTTTAGCGATATTTCAATCACTTGAGTGTCCTTGTGTATATGCACGATGCTTACAAGTTTTATAATTCATGGATGTCACCACCAACTCTCATTAAGCAATTATCATATTGTTTGAGTAAAATAATTTCATAGAAGAAAAATGGTTGTTTTTATTTTTCTTAGTTAAGTTAAACAACTATTGATTGAGTTTTTTTCACTATCTTTTGAGAGACAGTGAATGATAAATATAATTATTATATATGCTTGAATGTCATTTTAAAGTAGAGAGACTGCTACAAGAATATTCAACCTGATAACACTTATTATTAACAAACAAAGAAGATAACAATAGAATTTTCGGATCAACTTCTTGTTGTCTCAAAATACAACTCTTAAAATATCCTTTGTTTTTAATACTATTTAACACCCTATATACTTCATATTATATCAAATAATTATTAAAAATATATCCATGACATCTTTAATATGGTTACGTCTAACTATTATAAATAATCAATCCACATGTCAATATTAACTAATTTTATTTCAATTGGTGTTCGTTAGAACATTTTTTCCTCTGACACTTTTAGAAACCAAATATATGCAATAATCAAATCTTAAACCAACAGCATTTTATCTTAATAAATCATTTCAAAAGAGGAAAAAATAATTGTATTCAGATCTCGGTAAAAAGTAATTACTTAAAAATATTTAATTTCATTATGATAGCATTGCTTTCTTAAATATTTTAACTTCTGTCTTAAAATTAAAATGTGGTAGAATTTCCTTTAAGCTAAAAAAATTCATAAATTATTTTTAAGAAGATGGAGTTTTAAATAAAATAAAAAAATATTTATTTTTTATTTATAAGTTTAATTTTTTTATTTTAAAATGAAATTTAAATCTTACACTAAATCTTTGTTTAGCATATATCATAAATCGTAATAGGTTGAAAAAAGTCAATTGTATTTTAATATATAATTAACGTATATTATTTTTATTAAAAAATATATATTTTCTTTCGAGTGTTTAATGTATTTCAAATATCTAGTCAATGTGAAAAAGTTTTTTTTATGGCAACATTTTTTCTTATTCTTCTTTCTCGTAGTTTTGTTAACAACTAGTTTTAAAATTATTATCAATTTCACCATGAAAGAATGAAATGAATAATTATAAGAAAATTCAAACTCATAGTTTGAATAGAGTTTCATATATTAAAGTTTATAAGCACAACATATTACACAAAAATGACGGACACATTCCATTGGTGGATTTTTTTTTTATTTTTTTATGTTGCTGCAAATGATATAATTAATTATAATTAGTTACCATTAATCTAGTTATGTTCGTTTTCATGAAAGGAAAGAAAGAGAAAAAAGAGAGCCTGAAGGTGTGTATATATATATATATATTATTGGTTGTCTTCAATATAAAGTGTTTGTAAATAAAATAAAGATATAAACGTCCATTATAAGATTTATTTTTACGAAATATAACAAATTTAAAAGTTCTAGCAATGAAACTTTCTTTCTTATTTTTTTTTTCTTCTCAAGTTGAAGAAAAAACAAAAATGCAACAACTCCATACAAAATTTATTTTTTTCTTACATATATAAAGAATCCAAAGAGAGAACAGCATCTTCTTATCTTCTTTGTTTCTTCTCTTATTTGTTTATTTATTTTTTACTTCAAATAAATTATAAACTTTAAATATTGTTTTTTTGTAAAAGTTATTTTACCACAAATAATAGACTTATTTATGCTAAAATAGTTAGCATTGTAAAATACATTAATCTTAAAAAAAACTATTTTGATTTTAAAATAATAAAAATTATTGATTTTTTCAAAGTACATAGAATCAGACTTTGACATTTTCCTATCAAATTCTTATTGTTATTTTGTATGCACAGCCTAAAATCAAAATATTAATCAAATTAAAAAAAAAATTAAGTTAATCTCTCATCCTATTGATACATCGTTTACTACTATAGTGTATAACAACTGGAAACGCATGTCCATGCTTTTGTATTTAAAAATATAATTTTAAAAAATTTAAATAAAATTATTTTTATAAAAATAACTGTGAAGTTATAGGATTATTTTAATTGGGTTACGCACTTTATTTTTAAAAAATAATTATACCATCATGTATTTCATTAACTAATAAAATATTTTAATTTAGTAAAAGATAAAATTATCTAACTAAATATGACATGAAAAACTGTATTATCTTTAAAATATTAATTCTATAAATCAGTTTATTATTAGCATTCTCTAACTTCGTTTAAAAATATATTAATCTTTTTAATTGCCTTGTATTTTTAAACCACTAAACGGTTAACTTTATTAATAATTATACCAAAGACACCAATTTAAGAAGTTAAGAATTTTTTTTTTATAAACAATTAAAAGTATATTGAAACTTAAAGTAGTGTATATTAAACAACATTTTATTATCAAATTTTAAAGGTATTAAAATTAAAGAATTATGAATAAATATTAATTCTATAAATCAATTTATTATTAGCATTTTCTAACTTAATTTAAAAATATTAATCTGTTTAACTGTCTTATATTTTTAAACCACTAAACGGTTAACTTTATTAATAATCATACCAAAGACACCAAATTAAGAAGTTAAGAATTATTTAAAAAAATAAAAAATAAAAGTATATTAAAACTTAAAGTAGTGTACATTAAACATTTTATTATCAAATTTTCAAGGTATTAAAATCAAAGAATTATGAAGAAATATTTTACTTAAAATTATAATAAAAACATTTCAAAACATTTTTTTATATTATGAATATCAAAGAACTATGAATGATACTATATTTCCTTATAATTATTCTGTTCCTTGATTAATAATATCCTCAAAATATGTCTAACTTCCTTATTTTTTTAAAGTAACACCTAAGAAACCAATAATTAATATTAATATTAATTTAATTATTAATTATGTAGATTAATTGACGTTATATTGGCTTACATCAAATTCAAGTTTGCTAAAAATTTCATAAACATCATATATGTGGCTAATATAGATAATATTAGTAAATGAATATTCTTAATGGATAATGAAAGATAATCAGTATGTGAATTTTAATTATTTACATGTTTCATCGATAACTTGTGAATAACTATTACACAATAATTATTGTTATTTAATCTTATTTAAATATTTTAAAAATCAATAATCATAATTATTTACCTGTTTGATCGATAACTTGTGAATAGCTATCACACAATAATTATTGTTATTTAATCCTATTTAAATATTTTTAAAAATCAATAATCAAAATAAAATTATTAGTGAAAAAAATATTAATTTTTATTTAATTATATATATTATTCAGACCTGTCAAATAGAAGTTATTTTTAAACAAAATAATTTTTTAAAACTTGTACTTTAAGTGTAATTCATTTAAATTTATTTTTTTTAGAAACACTAAATTTATTAGTACTAATAATTTAGTGTATAATTTTATTTGAATTTTACTTTAAAATTATTTCTTATCTGAGTTTTTATTTTAAAGTCTTGTTTTTAAATAATTTTATTTACAATTAAGAAAATAAAATAAAAAATATTTGCTGATATCCAGGAATACTTGTAAATATAAAAGTTTTCCTAATATTTTATGAATATCCAATAGATAACAAAGGCAAAAGACAAATATTTTTTAGACAGGAGGAGTAAAGGAAAGCGTGTAGACACTACTCATTCCCGATTTGTTGTATCTCTACATATAAACAAAATCAAATAATATTTACTTTTTTTTACCAAATTAATCATTCAATTTATGTTAAAAATAGTTTATAAACAAATGTTGCATGTATACCTAATAATCCTAATTGCAATCAATACATACATGCCTATTATGGAATGAATAGTAGATGCATTCCTTCTAAAGAAGAAATAAGACATACGCACTTTCCCAGTTTTCTTATTTCATTCAATTATAATTTGTAAATCACATGTGTAGGTTAGGTTTTAACTTTTATAATAATTACATAAAATTGGTATATATTAAAAATAATATTTGATTGGTTAACATGTATAACCGGGCAGCCTATAAAACCCTTGAGTCTCTGTAAGGCTTTCAACAAAAGCAGTGCTCTGTTTGGTGTGGCTTTCATTCTCACCAAGCCTCTCTACTCTGCTCTGTTCCTTCTGCCATAAACTTTCATGTGAGAAAATTCTGCTAATTCTTCCATTTGTGGTTCTTATTTTTCTTTCTTTTACATGTTTTTTAATTTTTGGGTGTAGATTTTATTTTTATTCTTCTCTATTAAACCAAGTCTTTTATGCAGCATAGTGTTTTTGACTGTGTTGTTGATCAAAGTTTTATTTTTTTTTGGAATATGAGATTGATGGGGTACATAGTGTCTTTCGCTGTCATGCCTGTTACTACCAGTGAAAAAAAATGCTAAATTAATAGCTCAAGTTCAAGTGCTTTTAGAACAATTTTTTTGTAAACATTTTTGGGAATCCTTTTTTATATAACTTAAAATACATCTTTTATAAACAATTCATGTGTGTATATGGTTGTTATTTTTTAATGTATGAATTTTAATTATATATTTATTGTTTTTGATATTTAATGTTCATAAATTTGACGAAGGATTGACTTTTAACTAGATATCCTTTTTCAATTATAATATTCTATCCAACAAAATTAAATATTACAAGAAGATGAAATAAAATAATATTAATAACTTACTTTTTTTTAATGATATGTTTAGGAGAAAAAATCATCAGAAAACCTTATTTAAAATTGCAACTTTCAAAACGTTTCAGCACGAGAATATCATGGTCCTACACGAGATAACCTTAAAACACGGATTTCCTTATGTTAAAAAGAACTATATAGTGCACAATTTACTAAACTAACCGTTCATGCATATTGTTTTTCATATTCTCTACATCAAAATTACCAAATACTAAATTAACTAACGGCTAATTCACTATTTTTTTTTTTAAATACATCATTTCCCAAGTTTCCTACCTTTCTTTAATTTTTATAATAACTGTTTCAAAAATTAAAATTATTATTTTGTATTGTATAATGGTGCGGGCTTATTAAACTCATAATTATAACATTAAATATTTAATTTATTAGCATTTTTTATGTTATATTTGAGAGTTATTTATGTTATAGTATAAAGAGATATTAAAAAATTATTTTCAGAAAGGTTGTTCTTTAATTATATCTAGAATTTCATTTTTATAATATATATTATTTAATGAAATAAAAAATATTAAAATGAAAATGAAATAACATTAAAATGGTGTAGCTAAGGCCATGAGAAAATAGAGATTGGAGTTTGGGAACAAAAGTCGTGGAGTTATTGGTTTGCGTGAGCCATATATATAAGCAACCAAACCCACCGTTTGTCTTTCAGTTACATTCATAACATAGCAAAACCAAAAACCAGAGAAAGAGAAAGAAAAAGAAGAAGAAAAGAGACATGGAGTGGTGTTTGTCAATGCCAAAGGTTGAACTGCATGCTCACCTCAATGGATCCATCCGCGAATCCACACTTCTGTAATTTTCTCTTCTTCTATCCAACTTCAATTTACTTTTTTTCTTTGCTCTCTTTTCAGGATGCATAACCTCAACTTGATTTTATTCTTATTATTATTTTTTCAGAGAACTCACGGAGGGTTTGATTGGAAAGGGTGTCATAGATATCTCCGAAGCGGAGCATATCATCAAGAAATGTATGTATGCCTCTCTTGTTTATTCTGCTGTTTGGTTGCTGGAAAAGACAAGACCGCCAACAAACATGTCCCTCTCTTTCTGTTTTTCTATGCTTGCTCTTTCGTTAATTGTCCACCCTGTCTCTCTTTCAATGCGCCCCTTTTTCCATTTTCAAATTCATGTTGACGTTTCACTTCATGCTCTCTAAGCCTTCTCTTCCAAACTTAAACCACAATTCATCCCTGGATAAACCAACCAACTCACACAACCATCCATCAATTATCTTTTTATTAACCTCTTAGTGAAACCATATATCTACCTATATATATATATGGCACCACTTCTACCTATTCAGTTGCTTCCTTGATTTTCTTTTGGCTTCTTGCATAACTGGTGGTGGACTTTTTTTTATTTTTATTTTTTAATTTTTTAATTTTACTCCTATTTCTGTTATGCTTAATTTATTTTTGTTTCTTCATGCTCACACTGATGTTAATTGTGGTGTTGTGAATACAGACAATCGTTCCGTGGCTGAAGTTTTCAAGATGTTTGACCTAATCCACATTCTCACAACTGATCACAAGACTGTTTCAAGAATTACCAAAGAAGTATGGCTGCTTGGTTGTTACGTAAATTTTGTTTTTGCTTAATTTATTGCCTTTTCTTTTTACAAGTGATAATGGTGAAAGTAGTAATAATAATAATACTTGAAAACAGGTTATTGAGGATTTTGCATCGGAGAATGTTGTCTATTTGGAGTTGAGGACTACTCCAAAGGTAACTGAAGGAGATTGGTAATTCAGGGTGTTCTTGTGGTTTCCATTGATTGTGACAATTGATCTGACGAAGAAAATGTTATTTTTGGTTCCACCGTTCAGAGAAATGATTCCGTGGGAATGAGCAAACGCTCTTATGTTGAAGCTGTTATCAAAGGTCTGAGATCAATCACTTCCGTCGACGTGGATTTCATTCCACATTGTGAAGATTCAAAGAGTCTTTTTAGTTCTCTACCACCTATTGGACATGTGAGAAAAAGAATCTATCTTAGGCTTCTCTTGAGCATTGACAGAAGGGAGACAGCAGAAGCAGCAATGGAAACTGTAAGATAAAATGTGCAAGTAATTTGAAAACAAAAACTTTCAGCTTGCGGTGTGCTGACTTTCAATGTTACATTTCTATGTTGTAGGTCAAGCTTGCATCGGAAATGAGGCCATTTGGGGTAGTTGGAATTGACCTCTCTGGAAATCCATGTATTGGTGATTGGTACATCAAACTGATCCAAGGCTTGATTGTTGTAATGCTTCTTCATGTTTGAAAATCGATGCTTATTCTAACCCATTCTTAACTTCCGTAGGACCACTTATTTGCCGGCATTGAAATTTGCTCGAGAACAAGGTCTTTATGTAACAATTCACTGTGGCGAGGTGGGCTAATCTATAGCTCTTACTTGTGACTTTTGGAGTTTCCCTGACTTAGTCTATTTTTACGACTAATTGATTTTAGGTACCTAATCCAGAGGAGATAAAAAATATGCTTGACTTTCGTCCCCAAAGGATTGGACATGCTTGTCACTTGGAGGATGAACACTGGAGACAGCTGAAGTCGTCTAAGATTCCGGTCTGACTTTTTCACCACCCTTATAGTTAAATTAAACTAGTAGAAGTAAATTATGATTCAAGTTGAAGGGGAAATTTTAAGTGTGAATTTAGTTGTATTATCTAAGAAGTTCCTCATACATAACAATAAAAAATATTATGAATATACAGTGACTCCTCATATATTATGAAAAGGTCATGTCTTCACTGATCAACACTTCTGGGCTTCTGATCGTTGCTATGCTTGAATTCATTTTACATAATATCAATTTGCAATTTATAGCCAGCTAAGATACATATTATTTATTCCATCTTCATTATTTTCAGGTTGAAATCTGTTTGACATCAAACATTAGGACACTGACCATTCCATCCATAGATGTTCACCCTTTTGGTAGGTGCCACTTGTTTATAGTTGAAGTTGGTGATCATAAATATAGAATCAATGGAGGAACCGTTAGTTTAACTTCACAAAGAAGATGCTGTATGCTTGAAAGTGACTTTAGATTTTGGCTAGCTTCTGTTTTTTATGTCGGGAAAAAACATTAACAGACAGAAGAACTTTTGGAGAAGTCAGAAGTTGGGCATGTATGATCCTCTTCTAACTTTTTTTTTTTTTTTTTTCTCAAAAATCGTTTTCTGAGACAATAACATATTACCCATAAATCAATTTCTCTCCCAAAACCTATATTAAGTGACGAAATAGTTTTCTGAAACAGTATTTTAAAAGCAAAAAAACAGAAACAGTTGGGAGACTTTTTCTCCTCTTCTGTTTTCTTCAAATGTTCTGTTCAAGTTTTCAGGAAACAAACCTTTTAACGTGTTCAGGGGACACACATAAACAAAAGAGACCCGTTTTGACTTTCTTAACAGTGATTACAGCATGTAATGCTCTTAACATTTTGCAAGAGAAGTTCATCTCTTCTTGTTGGAGAAAAAATCTGACTTTTGTGGGTTAGAAACAAGTTAATGGTTCTATCACCAAGAGGATTATCAATCCAAAGTATCTAGGTATGTTTAGACAGATAAGCTACTAAGCTGAAAGTCTATATAATAATCATACTCTTATCCTCAACCACTTGTCAAGTAATTTCAGAGTTGTTGTATATATCAGGGGATCTACATTAAAAAAAAAAAAAAAACTCTCTTTTAACTTCATGATCTTGCTGGTGCAGGTTATTTGTACAAAGCAGAACATCCTTTAGTCCTGTGTACTGATGACTCGGGTGTGTTCTCTACCAGTCTCACCGAGGAATACAAATTTGCTGCTGATTCATTTGGTACGTTTCACTTTACTTTTGCAGGCAGTACTTTTTAATTAATTGACCAGCTTTTGCTGACCACATGCCTCATTGATTATTTATTAGGGCTGGGAAGGAGGGAAATGTTTGAGCTTTCAAGGAATTCTATTGAGTATACATTTGCAGAAAGCCAAGTCAAGGAGGATTTAAGAAAGTTTTTCAATTCAGTGGCAAAAAAATATGGAAGTGAAACTAATAACTAAAGCTTTATCTTAGATAATATCTGCATTAGCTTGACTTTAGATGTTAGCTAGCGATCCTTCTGGGTCCTGTCCCTTATCATAGATTGAAATTGGCAAAAAATGGATGAAGTGATAAAATAAAGGTGTAGTAGTATTTGCATATGATTTAATGAGTAAAGTTTATGAGTATTTTAATTGAAATCCGAAGGAAAATTATCCTATATTTTCTCATTTCGCACGTCACTTCAGAAGTTATATCCCTGCAATTGGTCCTTGATAAAATTATTCAATCCAGTGACTCTTCTAGGAGGTTCGGGTTGATTAGCTACACAACATTGCAATATGGTCACGTCATTGGATATATATGCTGACTGGATCACGATTCACAATCTTCTAATACTCCACACAATCTGAACCATAAAAAAAATGTTGTTTTCACATAATTATAATATAAAGGATTTCTTTAACATTTAACATAATATGCATACGTTGGATGAGACCGTTGGACGGTGTAGTTGGTTTTTGAACAGCATGTGATACTAATCCACGCTGACCCGTACAACCTTGCCTAATAATGCCGCAATTACCACTTTTAAATTTGACCACTACAATGAACTTTTCCATTTTGCCATACAGTGGTGAAAACCGAAAAGAGTGGGTTCGGTACACTTTGTATAAAAGAGTGTACAATTTTAAGCCTTCAAATTTCAATCTCATTATCATACCAACATAACTATTTCTAGATTGATGAACATGACAAGCAACAAGAGGTGAACCAGTGATAATAATTAATCTTCTTCTACCACTCCAATAAAATAATTCCCAAAAAGACTTCATTGAAGTTGACAACATGAAGAAGTGTCGCAAGGAATCTCTTCATGCTTCAAAACATAAATATAGGTGGCTCTAATAAACTTGTTAGCCAGGGAATTTCTTTCATGTTACCGACATTTACCAATAAGTCTTTTGAGAGTGATTTCATTATGAGACAGAAGAAGATCCAAGGTATCTTTACCATGTTTCACTGCTAACGGTCTATATTCGTTATATTTATATACATATTCCAAGTGTACTGTACTTTTCTGAGTATAATTCTAAGGGCTAAAGCTATAATAAAAAGCTATATATATACATGCATTATTTTTGTGTACATATTTTGTAAATCTATTTTAGTAAAATAATAATAATAATAATTATTTCTCTATCACTATTTTTTTTTTATATTTTTCAAATCATTCACATCTTATTGGATATAGAGTTATGTGGAAGTTCTATCTTCATCTTTCTTAGTTTACATTATTCCTTTTAAAAAAACTTAAAACGTGTTTAGTTATGTTAACTACTAGCAAAATTCCCCTGGAGCACCTTCCTTGAAACACATTTCCATTTAGCTCACACTTCACACCTCATCGTCGTTATTACAGTCACTCATCAATTCCTTTTCGTCCTCCAAAAGGTACTATAATTTAAAAACTTAGAAGCTTTTCTAGTTGACACGAACATTTAGATAAACTAGCCTAATTAAAAAAAATGAAAGATTACAATGTTTTATTTCTTAATTTTTAAGTATTGAGGATTTTTGTTTCAATATTTTAAAGAATGTTTAATTTACGTTGTACTGTGTGGTGGGCCAAAATATTTGTGCGTGTTCTATGCCAGTTGTGAAACGTATTGATCGAAAGCAACATATACCGACAAACGTCCTTTGTTTATCTAATTAAGCTCCAGTAACGCATGGGACACCTATAAATTACTACTTCCTTCTTATAACTTCTTCGATTGTTTTTTTTTCTTATGTTCAAACTTTCAGTGTTTAATTGTGTCCAATCATTTTTAATTTTTAAATATTTATGGTCATTTTATTTATCTGATTCCCACATAATTTTAAGCTATGACTTACTGCTAAAAAATTGATCATCTATTTTTTCATAAAGAAATGTATGATATATTATATTTATTTGAATTAAAGTTTTCTTAAATTTAATCCACTTCAAATAGATAAAAAAATACATTTTTTTTTCAGTAGTATAAAATTGTGATTAGTTTTGGAGTAGAGTAGTAGTACACGCTTTTTGGTGGTTTAGGCAAGTTTATTAAATGGACGGCAGTCAAAGTCTTAATTTGGAATATTATAATATAATGTGATGTTTGAAATTATGATTTATGACAGTCAAACTCAAACTTGTTTGGCTTTTAAAATAGGGTTTGGTTTGATTTCTAAACACTAACACAATCTGTTTACGTCACAGTGAGCGTCGTCACCAGATCTCTACTACTATTATTCTCAGATTCCAGAATTTACGTCCTATAATTATTTGTTTGTTCTTGTATTCATTTTACAAAGCTCTAAATAACTCGTCCTTCAATGAAAATTTGTAAGTAAATGAATAAATAAAATATAGTAGCTCTACTTCAAGATTTGCAAGCTGGTAAATGTATCTATGTAGAAAGAATATCAAAATGGAAAGAATAACAGTAAAAAAGTGTTGAATAACAGTAAAAAAGTGTTGAATCTCTTTATGTTTTTCTTTGAGGTTTTAAGTGTGGATAAACATGTCTCGACTTCCATAAAAACACGAACATAGGAAGTTGTCTTTATGTTCACTAAACCGACTACCCTTTCCTACGACAAAACATGACGCCATTAAGAAGCCACTAAATGCCACTGTATGTAACTATACTTCATATCACTTCCTTCACTTACATATTTAGTTTTTTTTTTTTTTTTTAACCTTCTGGTGTAGTCTAACCTCTATCTAATTTCCCAGTATATATACACACACTATGTGAATGACTAGTATTGTTTTTTTGTTATTGTACTAAAAAAAATTTATTAATAGTTGTTGTAGTAAAAATATATTTTATCTCAAATTTTATATTCAAATCGTAATTTAACATAATGTGTCCTCTTTTATTTTTCATATTAATTAAAAAATTATTTATCAATTTTTAATTACATTTCTATCTTAATATATAAAATAGCAAAAATTAATAAATTATTCTTGAAATATAATTTATATATGATGTGAGTAATTTCAATTTTTTTAACATTACTTTCAAACAAGACACGCTTTTGAAATAGAATATAATCTTTGGATATAAATTTTTATAGTAAGTCTAAATTCTTTTTTTCTTTTTTACATATCTAGCAATATCTGTATTGAAGAAATGAAGATTAATATAATATTTTTTTAAAGTTCCTTATCATCTAATTTTTAATTTTAAGAATTTAAATAAAAACTATTACGGACGATATTAACTGTTCCACGGATGTCAAATGACTTAATTCACAATAGAATACTGACATTTAGGAAGAGTTATACATTGAGTGACTATTAATTATAACGTTCGAGCTAATAATAAGTGATCCATGCAAAATAATTTCATTTCCAAATTATTCAAATTTGTTTTCACATAAATATCCACCGATTAATACAATTATTTGTATGTAAAATAAACTTTACTCAAATATGTCATTTTATGATCACTATTTTCATCAAAATATTTTTTGTATACATCGATTTATTGATTAAAATTAAACTTCACACTAATTTAAATAGTCTTTTCTAAGGCGAAGAGAGATAATGTTCAAAATAACCGAAAAACAATTTTCTTTAACTTTTGAAAATATAAAATAAAATTACACTTAAATAATGTAACACGTATACTCATATCTTTAAATTATGCAATCTTGTTAATAGAAATATTAGCAAATAACAAAAGATATCAAAACAAAATTTGTCACCTAGTAATTTAATGAATATTAATTAATTTCTTAAAAAAAACATAAATAAAATTTGGGTCCTAAATAATTGGGACCTAACACAAATGGAATTTTTACCCAAAATAATACTTAAAAGAACAAATGAACCCAATGCATTAAAATTGAGAATTTGGTCTCCGCTAAGTCCAATTTTGAACTGGTTTTTTATTCTTGACAACGGAAATCCAATTGGAATTCAGCCCTTTGGATCGAACTCCGAGGGAGGTTTCATATTTTTCCTGGAAAAGGGGAGAAAAATAATTAATAAAAAACAAGAAATTTAAATTTAAATTAATATTTGAGAAAAGTAATTTAAAACAATTAATTAAAAATATTAGGATTAAATATTATTTGGTCTGAGAGAAGAATTAAAATAAAAAATAATTTAAAAGTGAATAAATTTTGGTTTTGTGTGATTTGGAATTAAATTTGTTACTTTATTATAATAGTTTGTACAAAAAGTAAATGAAATATAGATGATAATTTAAAATTTGTCAACATTATTATTATTATTAATCATCTATTTGACAATTCACGTAATTACTCCTTTCTTTATTTATTGAACATTATCTCTAAAAACCAAAAATAAAATACGAAAATTAATTATTGACGTCGAGTTAGAGCTTTTAATTGAAAATTCGTACATGACTCGACACAAATAAGAAATTACTTACACAAATAATTAACTATTAAAAAAATACTTAACTTTTTCATCCAAGTATATAACATGAAAAATCATCTTATAAACTGTTTGATTAAATCAAAGATTTAGGTCAGGAAACACTAATAAACTGATATAGAACTTACAAAACAATACCCACGTTAATCACCATAACACAAAAACATCAACATTTGATTGATTTAATTTTAATAATAATTATAGTTTATCAATTTCCTGCATTTTCTCTCATTCCATCTTTAATTATCAGATAAATTAATTAAATTTTAATTAGTCGTAACTAAATATTCAAATTTTATTTACTAGATATAAAGGATATATAATTCCTTTATATAAGTTTTTTCCCAAATATTATTCCATAAATTTGTTATTATAGTTCAGTAAATACAAAAAGTGAATTTCATATTAAAAAGGTATTCCATTCGAATTATCATTTATTTGTTAATTAGTCTTTTTAAAATTTAATTTTAACTTTAGAATCATTACTAATCATTTTCAATTTTTACGACCAAATTTATAACATCAAATATATATTTAATATTTATTTCAAACAATTTTACTTATCCAATGTAATATTAAACATCTTAAAAAACTCTCTTTTACATTTTTATCCAAAAAACAATTATCACATAGCAAAAAAATTATTAAATTAATAAACTTTTATTTCAAATTGTTTATACACCTATTTGCACACCTGAAATAATATTGATTTAGTTTAAACCATTATATTTATTTTTTAATTCTAAAGTACAACATTAAACTTATATTTTTTGTTATAAGACTTTTTTATTTTTTAACCAACCAATAATAACAAATATAATTCCAGATCATATTACAAAATCAAAAAATATCCACCCTTAAATTATTTTTCTTTGTCCCTTATATCAAATCAATTAAAATTTAATCTGAACATTTATAATCAATTATTTAAAATTACTTTTTTCTAATTTCAATTTCAATTTTTTATTATATATATATACATTTTAATTTTCTTCTCCTTTTCCGAAAAAAAAAGAAACCAGAAAATCTCTGAAGTTTTGAGAATTCGACTATTTGGAAATTGCTCAACTATTACAATAAATACGTCCATTTGGAGAAATAAAATGACATTCTCTTAGTTGGATCATTTATTAAAAAAAAGGTATATTGGGGAAAAAAAATCCACTCAAATGTTTTATTTGCTTTGGAACTTACATGACCCGGTTTATAATTGAAATATATGCTTAGCATGTCATACCTGAAATTAAAATATATATATATATATATATATATATATATATATATATAGTCTGTTACATTGTTATATTATAGTAAATAAAAATTTGAAAACTTCTCTACTATTACAAAAAAAGAAACTGAGAAAATAATTTTAATTCTTTAAATTTACTGATTTCTACTATTGTAAATTTCTCATGAAAAATGCAAATAAATATAATTCATTCATAAAACATTTATGAAGTTTGTACAATTTAAACTTAAATAAATTGAATAATTGAGTATATTCCCATGTTTAAGTTTATTCTTTTAAGATTCAAGATTCAAGATTCAACTCATTTACCCTCCAAATTGTGAGAGAATAAACTCGCATATTTACATTCCATTTTTCTTTTTATTGATAGAAAAAATGAGTTTAATTGAAAATATCTTTTTGGAATGTTAGGTGGGAAATCCAACAATTTTGGTTATGTTTGATGAAATGGAAATATGATCTGCACTGGACAACATAGCAATCACGCCCCAAAAGAACTGTCACACCATTAAAAAATGGCCTCTCTTTCCACTTGCCAAGCCATGAATGGCGGAGAATAACTTTGACCTGACAAATAAAGAACATTAAAAGAGAACCACTGAAAGCCAGGGGAATTTGAATTTTTGTCTTTCTTTTTTAAGCATAGGAAATTCACAGGAATTTAAGGTTACAGAAAACCCCATTTCATATGACAAGTACTATTGCCAATAATGCAGTCAAATAGTCTTTGGTTAGCAATGTGTGTCACACTGTTCAATAATGCAATGTGTTTGTGATGTTAAACGCTACAAATGCACCAATCTCTGTGAATGTTTCCACGTATGGTAACTATTTTAGCAGAATTCTTAACAGTTTCTCAAAAGGGTATACGGTATTATTTCCGGAAAACAAGCTAGTTCTTATCAAGCACTGGGAGATCACGATAATTTCAACTTTTTAAAGTTTCAATTATGGGAAATTTCATGCTTTTGCTTTTCATAAAGCAAGTCAGTATCAACTATTTAATAATGACCAAAGATGGATGCTCCAAATTGAAAATTAAGAAGCTAGACCACTATGTTCTTCATGTGGATGCCTCACTCGTTTCAATAGTAAATTTATGCACTATATATAAAGAGTGGTGCCATAACAACTAGATAGTGCAGTTGAAATGGCTGCTCCTGTTGCTATAGGGACAAGGGGCACTATTGGATCTCTAGTCAGGAAGGAAATTGAATACTTCACCAAGTTTGAGTTGGACAGAAGAGGAAGTTCACAAAAGCCTCAGCAACACTTTGTGGACATGGTTTCTGGCACAAGCTCTTCCATTTCAAGGCCTAGTTTCTGGGTGCTGCTAACTACATGGAAGAGGAGGAAGAGAAGAGGCTCAAGTGGGTTCCTTCCAAAAATTTGTTCTGTTGCTGAAGTAGCTGAAGGGAATCAGTTAAACCGGATTCCTGGTTACAGCTACAGGATCCTCAGGAATGATATCAACAACTTTAAGCTCTAAGTAGAGTCAGTGTGCACTAGTTTTTTGTGGGGAACCAAAACTTGAAGATACTCATTTTATGCTTCATGCTATGTTGCCTGCCTTAGGCAACTTTTTTAAATTTTATGCTCATGTCATTTTCATTTTCTATCAAATCTTGTGCTTCATATAGTTACTGTTGGCTTTTCAGATCTCAGATTCAGTTTTCTAGTAGTAAATGGATGGCATGTTCTACATACATTTAGCGAAGGTAGTATTTGTAACTGAGGAAAATAAATAAAGTTGGTAGGAACAAATGTTTTTAGATTCTTCTGATATTGTTTTTCAATCAGATACAATCTCGCTCATTAACCTATTATATGCTTAATCTTTAATGAAAACCTTCTATTACGCAAATTACCAAATTAAAACTTTCGTTATGACTGACAAATAATACCAAAGAATTTAAGAAACTATATCTTAGTGTCTGATGTTCAAAGATAGAATGAAATGGAAACAGAAAGCCGATAGAACTTGTTAGAATGCAAAAATACAGATGAATTAGAGGGAGCCTCATATCAGTTCCACAATGGAAGAATTACAGCTAAAATATTAACTGTAGGATGTTCGCAAACAGAATTGCATGCAAGCACTTTCATCTTTCTACAACATTTTTTGTGTATTTTTGCAGTAATCCTAGACTGTGTGTGGTTAATGAAGCTACGCCCTTTCGGATCCAGCAGAACTTGCAGCTCGGAAAGATTCAACATGGCCAGCACATTTTATAGAGTCACCGGCTATGTCTTTTTCTCCAACTTTGTGCACTGCTAGATGTGCAAGAGCCGTCACAACATCGTCCATGTAAGGTCGCGTGTCAGGTTCCTCTTGTAAACACATTGCTGCCACTGCAAGGGCTTGAAATAGCCCCTTCACAGGGAACTGACCTTTAAGCAAGGGATCAGCCATTAGTGTAAACTTCGTTCTGTCCTTAAACAAAGGTTGTGCCTGCCAAATACAAAAACAAAAGGACAACCATAAATTCCAACACATAACATGTAACTGAATCTTGCAATTTCCCAAAAAGATTTACTAAAATTCAGTTATGTGTTATAAGAAGATTGCTCAGAAACATGGACAAGTTTTGTTTTTGGAGCATACCCAATCAATCAAGTTTTGCTCTTCTGTAGCTCTTGTAGTGTCAAATACTCTCCTACCGGTGATTATTTCCAAAAACACAACCCCAAAACTATAAATATCGGACTTTGTGCTGAGTTGACCCGTAGCAGCATACTCTGGTGCACAATAACCAAAAGTTCCCATCACCCTGGTTGTCACATGGTCCTGCCCTTCTATAGGACCAATCTTAGCAAGGCCAAAATCAGAGAGCTTAGGATTAAAGTTTTCATCTAACAGTATATTAGATGACTTGAAATCACGGTATATAATAGGCGTATCTTCACTGTTATGCAAATATTCAAGTCCTTTAGCTGCTCCCTCAGCTATTTTCATTCTGATCTTCCAATCCAAAGGCTCCTTACCTTCATCCAAGTCTGACATAAATAAAATCTAGTTAGAGTTGCATAATATACAATGTGTTTCTCTAAAATTAAGCCCACACCGGAATTTTTTGGCATCATACCTAGAAGGTGATTTTCCAAACTCCCATTAGCCATGAATTCATAAACCAAAATCCTATGGTGGTCATCTACACAATAGCCAATGAGCCTCACAAGGTTTGGGTGTTGCACCATACTTAGCATCAAAATTTCTGCAAAAAATTCCCGTGTTCCTTGTGCTCCTTCCCTGTTCAGGACCTTCACAGCTACAGTCTGAACACAAAATATTTCACGTGAGATTTTCACAACCTTGTGAAAAGCTAAAAGCATTATTAGATAATAAAATATGAGGCATACCTGTTCGACACTTTTTAGGTATCCTTTGTAAACATTCCCGAATCCTCCTTCACCCACCAGGTTATCAGAACTGTAGTTGTTTGTTGCTTCAATAAGTTGTGCATATGTGAATACTTTGACATCATTTTTTACAGTTCCAAATTTTCTTATCTCTGCATCTATTTGTCTGTGCCTGCTGCTGCCTGCAATTTGAGATCACCGGGTTATTATAAAAATTATACATTCACATAATTCGAAGCCAAGGATTCCAATATGATATTTCATGCATGCTGCTCATACAAATAGGAAATTCATTAGATTCAAGGAAGAATTTCAGCTGATTTTAGAAATACAGTTAGATCAAACAAAATGACGGTATTAATTGGTAATGATATTTTAAAAAAAAATTGTTCATCATGAGCCATCTTTATACCCTGAAGGAAAAATGGAATCTTTTGAAGGTAATGATAATGGGGGAGGAATTAGAAAAGATTAATATTTATATGACCAAGGAATCATACCACACCTGTTTTAAGGGACATAGCGGCAGCTACTGATTTGAATGTTCTTCTTCCTTTGGAAACTTTGCCGGCGACTGGCCCGGTGGAGGATGATTTGGTATCCGATTTGCAGCATGGGAAGCAACTCATTTTCTGAGACCTTGTTGATGGTTGGCTACAAACCTTGAAAAGATTTGTATTCAACCAACACAAAAATCTGCAGAAAAAATTGCATGCACAAAGGTTTTGAGAAAAAACAGAATAACGGTCCGTAGGTACGAGATGGCTAAATTTTCTAAACTGCGAGCCGTTATTCAGGGCCAAAATACTTGAAATTTATGTTTCATATTTGTTTCTAATTACTTATTATAGTTTTGGGCATCAAAATGGAATTTCTTTAACATAGTTACTCTTAGCTGGTTTTCTGACACAGAGAGAAAAGGAATAAGGGTCGAATTTTGAAGGAAAATATTCTTTTGAAACGTAATTCTGACATAGACAACAACTTCTGCTTACCATATTTTACGAACTCTTTTTTTCAATTGAAAATTGGAATTAAAAAAAGAAAAACACGTAGACAACATTTTTCACTTCTTTAAAAAACACTTGGCCTTCCAGACTAGAAAATCTAGTAACGTAGAAAATAAGGATGAGTTAGATGCAAATATGGTAAAATTGTATTCTTATCTTTTAGAAAATTCATTTCTTAAACATTGCACGAGAATAGTTTATTTATTTATTTTAGTTGCTATCAGTTGTATCTTACACTTTTGTACGTAAAAATAATCCTTTACACATACAAATTTCCTTTTTGAGTATCTCTGTTTGGAGGGTACCTATCCTACGGTAGAAACTCTTCTCAACTAGAGGTATTATTAGAGAGATTATGTTTTGTGATTAAAATAAGATTATTTTGTTGACAATGACGGGTATTATTTTTCATTTTCTGGTAACTTCAGTTAAATAAATTATGTGTATTTTTAACATGACATGTAGATACATGAAACCTTAAAAGTATCCTATTAATTGAAATTCACAAATACGTAAAATAATTGCTTCCTTAAATTATTAAACTGAATAATAAAAGCGCCAATATCAGACATATATGACATAAACGTTTATGATAGCTAGAAGTATAAATCTGGAGATAATAAAAGAAACTTCTGCCTTAAATGAGAGTGATCATTTTGAGTTATATTGTCTCATTTTTCAACTTTTATTTTATAACATTTATTTTTTGGTTAAAACAAATATACTTTCAAGATAAAAAAATATCCTTTTATTCTTTGTAATTCAATGTTTTACTTAAGATTTAAAATCTTAAATTTATAGCCTTGTATATATATCACCACTGCAATGGAAATTTCCTTATATAGGACATGGATTTAAAATTTAACTAAGTTTGGGTTTGTTTCTCTGCTGCATCTGAGTACCCATCCAAACATTTCTTTCCTTCTACGTTTTTGTCTTGCAGAGTCGAAATATTCTGTTCGACACATTCAAATGGAAAAACAAACATCGATTCATATTGAAAGGTTGTTGTAAAAACACCACTTGTTCTTAAAAAGTAAAATTTATTATATGGATATATGTAATCTAAACCAAGCAAATAATCCAAAATAGTGAATTTGTAAAGCAAATATCCGTACACAATGCATGACAGAGTAAGCTAGTAATTAATTAATATTTTTTACAGACCATATACATACATCTATTTGGAGACAATTTTATTAGTGCCGCCTAAAATTATTACAGATAATAAGATTACTTTTCTAAATCTTAACTTAGTTACATACCTAAATAAGTTACAATAATTTTGCATAAGGTCATCCAAACACTCAAATATTATACAACACTATATTGGTTGAGCAACAAATGTAGGAGCAATCATTGTTTAAAATCTAAAACCAAAAGCCCTTCTCCCAAGGGAAAAAGGAAAATTGCATTAGGAATTTGAGCATTGTCAGAAGGCTTGAACAATGCCCTAAGTCCCTGAAAACCGTACCTTATAACTTGATCACAAAAACATTGCAATTTGTTTGATGGTATGTTCTCAATTCTCGATGTGGGTTCCTATTTGAGGTATTTTAAGTAATCAATTCAATACCAAGACGAAGAAGAGAACCATTACATCAAAGTGGGTTGATAGTTGAAGGAGGCAATTAACGTTTAAAACTTCTATTTAATACTCAATATGCATTTAAATGTAGATACATACAATATGAACAAATGAATACTAAAATAATGAGGATCTACTATTGAATCCGCATTATACACACAAATTATAATAGCATTAGCAACCCGCAATGAGTCAATTGTATGCATAATTTCAGCAGAATGGAACATGCCAACGGGTCAATTGTTGGATTCCATTAACATTTAAAATCAATAGAACTATTGTATCAAAACCAGCTTCTGGCTTCAGCAACTATGCAGGACCATCAGAACAAGAAAGTAAAAAAATAGTAATAATGTAATATACAGGTCCATAAAGCTCCCACAAGGGAGAATAGGGCCAGTGCAGTTTAAAGAGATAAAACAATCAGAAGCATTTCCAATTCTATTATTTCTCAAGGAAAACTAAGCATGCTCAACACCAGAAAAAAATGTCAAACTAACTTGGCAGATTACCAGTCACCAATGAGTTAGTTCATTTGAGCAAGTGGCGAAAAAGCCTTTCCTAAGCTGATGTCCCATAGAAAATTCAATTTTAAGTGCTCCCCTCCAATTGATCAAAGAATTATATAACACAAGGAGACCACAATCTTCCTCACTGAGACAACCCAGATTCAATCTCATCCCACTTGTCCCCATTCTCAGCAAACTTCTCCTTGATCTGCTTAATAACCTCTTTCGCCTCATCCACCTTCGAAGCACCAGCAAGCCCATTTACAAGACCCTTCATTGTGGTAAAATTCGGCACCCAACCCTTCCCCATACACTCCTTAGCAACCTCCAAAGCCGCCTCAAACTCCCCAGCGCGACACAGAAAATGCACAAGCGTAAAATAGCACCCACCATCAGGGGAGTACCCTCTCCTCTTCATGTCCTTAAACAACCTCTTGGCCTCCTCAAGGTCCCCTTCTCTGCAAAAACCATGAATCAAACAAGCATAGGTAACCGAATTCGGCTTCCTCCTATTGCAAATCATTCCCTCAAGCAAAGCCTTTCCCTCAGAAGACCTCTTCAGCTTGCACAAACTCTCAATCCTAACATTATAAGTACTGAGAGCAGGAAAAATACGATACTTCTCCTCCATCAGTTTCAATAACTTCCCCACTTCCTCAAACTTCTCCTCACGGTAGAAACCAGAAAGCGCGTTATTCAAAGTGGTGACATTAGGTTTAACGGAATTCCTATCCATCTCAGTTAAAACGGAGTAAACAGAGGTGGAAGTACCGGATTCAGCGAAGGCTTTGATAACGGTGTTATAAGTCTCTACGTCAGGTTGAATTGAATAGGTTTTAGGGAAATCGAGGTAGATTCGAGATACCTCTTTGTAGTTCTTGGCGAGGAGGGAGGCGAAGAGGAGGGAATTGAGGGATTTGACGGAGCGAGGAGCGGAGAGATCATCGGTGAAGGTACGGAGGGCGTGGTCGAGCATGTTGGCCTGACCGTAGAGGACGATAGCGTGGGAGAGGAACTTTTCATTGCGGAGGTCGGGGCGGGCTTTGAGGTCGTCGAGGAAGCGGCGAATGCCATCGAAGTGGTTGGCGGCGGCGAGCTTGGAGATGGCGAGGGAGAAGGCGCGACGGTCTAGGTGCGTGTCCGGGGAGAGGGAGGCGGCGCGGCAGACGTCGAGGATGCGCTCCGGGTTGGTCTCGGATTTGAGGAGGTGGAGGGCGGAGCGGGTCTTCTGCTTGGAGGAGAGGGGGGAGGAGGAGTTGGGGGAGAGGATGGAAGTGGAGAAGTGGCGGAGGCGGGAGATGACTGACATTGCTAGGGTTAGGGTTTTACGGCGGAGGAGTAATGATGGAAGGTGGTTTAGCGAAGGGGAAGACAAGAGAGTACGCTACGCAGGGTTTAGGGCGTGAAATGTGAACAGTCGCCACCAAAACGATGCGTTTTTACTTTTTCATTTTCATGATGTATTTTTATTTAAAGCTTAATTAAATTATTAATTGTTGATTTGGTTTGAGTTCGTATTTCAATTTTTGTTGGATTTTTTGTTTTTTAATTTGTGTTGCTAACTTTGCAAACATAACATTAGGTTGTGAATATGTTATTATATAACACTGTTAATAAACTCAACATTTATAATGTCATAAAAATGTCTCGTGAAGATGATATTATTATGAACTAAAATAAATAAATAAAAGTATAATTTTTGTATTGTTCAATAATTATCAATAAATTTTCATGTAACACTTAAATATTCAAGATAAATATGTCATTTCTTTCACTAATTCCTAAATACATATATTAGTTTTTATAAATATGTTATTTTGTTGTAAGCCCCTACAAATATTTAACTTTTAAATTTTAGTCCAAAAAAATATTATATATATTTTTATTTTAGTCCCCGAAGTAAAATATTTTCTATTTCATATAAATATATGACTTTTTATCTTACTTTCTAGTGTTGTCATGTGCTGACACTTCACTTTGACTATGTCAGTTTAAAATCAAAACACACCTACACTATGGTGTTAACAAAACCTTTATTTAAGAAGTAAATATAATTATGTAAAGACTAGTATTATCTTATATAAATAAATTCATATGGGCAACATAGATGATATTCCATAAATATTTGTTATGCATGTTATTATGACAAGGCTTCGATATTGATAAGAAAATACCAATTGTAATGTTATGTCTAAGTTTTGTAATTCATTTAAAAAACTATATTATTGGAAAACTAACTTGACAAATCAAGTGGAGATTATACATATGTGCCTTGAATTAAGTACGGATTAAAAAATTGATCCGTTGCCCCCAAGATCCAGTTGTTGATATAATTCTCTACATACTTTTATTATATTCACAATGCTACACAATAATACCATCATGTTTTCATAGTGCATTTAACAAGAAACATATGTATTAATATAACAGATTTAGCTTTAAATCTAGAAAATTAATTATCTTAAGTTCCAACATATTTTGATGTAGAAATTGATGGTAACTTATTAAAATTCATGATACCTGAAATTATTTTCAATGTTTTTATTTCTCTAATTTTGAAATGTACTGTTCTTTACCTTGAAAATTGTTTAGATAGCACCTTTAGATTCTTCAAAATGAATCATTTTTTCACTAACTTTTTTACCTCTAAAATATTTTATATTTCAAATTCATCAAAACTCTCAAATATTTAGATAAAAAATGACATTTTAAGAGTATTGTATAAATGGAAAGACGAAATTTGAAGAAATAATTAGTTTTAAAAAAAGTTGAGACTGCAGGGTCAAAAAATATAAAAATAAAAAGAGGATATTAATATCATATCTACAGAGTGGTGTCTGACAAACTACAATGAAAAGGAGGAACTCATTCAGTTAAAACTCTGAACATTCGACATATTGCCCCTTAAATCCTAATAATTAACAAATGCAGGCGAAAAAGGATGTTTAAAATCAATATATTACACGGTCAACCGCTTCGCTGTTCCGTTGCTAATTCTCTACCCATTTCATGGCCATTCATTCAATCTTGGTGAAGTTCATCAGCTGGTGGGGGGGCAAATCTGACATTGGCAGGCCGTGCCACAACAACTGGGTCATCTGCAAATAGTGCTTTGATGAATGATGGTGTTTTAAGTGGCCTACGACCTGTCATCCGAGGATAAACATCTTCAAGAAAATAATATGCATGTCCAGCAATCATTCCCTGAACATTGCAGTCAAGAAGCACATTAGCTACCTGTTCTTCACAAAACGTATTGCTTAGAAATCAAGTATCAATATTAATGTAACGGAGGCATACCAGTAGATCCACCCAAGCACTGGCACCAACGAGTACAGAGAAACCCAAGAGAACCTACAAACATAAATTTCAAGGTCAGTTTGCCATGTTTATAAGTTGGAACTTAAGCGAAACACAAAATATCAAAATCAAAGATAAATTCTTTTAAATATAAGCCAGGTTTTTTGTTATCCTATCCTACACAGCTTACGCACCCATGGGAGGTAGGCAGCAGTGAAAGTAAACAGGCCCAGGAAGCTCATATGAATAAAGGGATTCTGTTTGCTCCACACGTAAACCTGGAAAAAAAGATAGATTATTTGAGACAGATTTAAACACCAGGACTGAACGACAAATATATATAGAAATGCGACTTACCATCATAAATGTTAATGAGTTGCTGAGGAATATTATTTTTGCGAAAGACTCTGATATATAGGGTATCATCCCCCCAAGAAGAACAATTCCCGTCAATACAGTGGCACCAAATAAAAGCATGTAAAAGAAATCGGCAGTTCTCCCTCTGAACGAGTTCTCCTCAAGAAGCTTGCAGTAACGTGCAAGAAAAAACATATGAAACAGGAAATCCAAGTCTGCCCATTCAAAGAAAATACCATGTCAAATTTAGAAGTAAGATGCACAATTTTCAAATTAAATTTCAAACGATGATGAAACAAACAAATTATGCAGGAGTTGCTGGTAAATGACAATATTCCGTTAGCACCGACAATATCTGTTAAAAGAAAGAACCACAGCCCCAGAAAATTTGACTATACAGGGTTATTATTAGAGGGACTTTGGAAGTGTCGTTGTAATTCAGGAAAATCACAGGGGAATGTCAAGAACTAAATCCGCTGAAGGTTTGTTGAATACAATGCATCCAATAATCTAGCATCTGATAACCTAGTCCACAGACACGTTTGAATACAATATGCATCCAATAATCTAGCATCTGATAACCTAGTCCTCAGACACAAACAGCAAAAGAAAATAGGGGATGTGGGGATGAGGGGATGTGCGCATGAGGCAACCCCGTTTTATACAACAGACACTCATTTGATACAAGAGTTTATTAGTATACACATCAAACCATCAATGCAAGCTTCAGTCTCCCTTGCATAGCACTACAAAAGCACCAAATCAGAAATGCAAGATTTAAATTCCAATTTTTTTACAAGGGGGGCCAGTAAAGTCAAGAACTATGGCCGTGTGTATACGGAGCAAGGACCACACTATAGTCTCCAAGAAACAAGAATAAATATCATAAAGCAGTTTCATTGCTTCTGATAAGCCCACAAAAGCTCGTATCTTTAATCAAGTAGTTTATTTCTGGGAACTATCATGTCCATAGTCATTCTCCTTACGATTACGTCAGGGTCAATTGGATTGACCCCTTTTCCCAAATGTAGGTACATCCCACCTACAGCCATAGCCTTTCTTCACTAGTACTCTTCTCAAAACAGTTGCAGTTCATTTAATGGAATTGCTCTCGTATTGTAATTTTCATCACGTGAGGATTGGATTCATGATGCTTAAATATATGCACACTCCCATTTAGAGAATTAATCAGCAACGATCATACTCATTATCATATTATCGCATACATATGTAACTGACCAATAGAGGGAGATTTTAGTATACGATATTCCTTAACTAAGAATCAAATTAGTTCCCCTGAAGTGAAATCAAGAAAAATCCATGTATGCATACACAAAAACAATTTGAAATGAAAATCACTGTCCCAAACACGTTGACATAAAAAAATGGGGACATTTTCCATAATAAAACTGAAAGCGAAATATCAAAGTATCTACCACTTCCAATCTCAAAAAATATCAATTCATTAAACGGTGAACAGCAGAAACTTTACCCATTTTACGAAAGTACAAGAAATTAGTAACCAGACGCCAAAACTGATATTGCTTCACCACCAATCTAGGATTCAAGTACAAATGATAGGGAGAAATTATCTGCAACACCACCAAAAAGAGAATCAGTCAGCTAGAGTTCTCAAATCAGCGAAATCAAAACGAAATCAATCTTCCAGCCAAAAAATTGAAACAAACAAATCATATAAAGCACGCAAACTTCTCATCAGACCAAGCTATAACAAACACGATCAACCGCAACTTCATTAAACACTTCTTAGAACCAATAACAAACATCCGGATTACCACATTAACGATTTGATTTCAAAAAGAAAAACCAAAGAAAATACAACAATTCTAAAACGGAAATCCCCAATTAGACGAGCCGAACTGATAAAAAGAAAAGAAATTGGAAACCCTAAAAGTGTGAGGGTGCAAAGAAAGGAGTTTTACATCAAGGGAGCATCCGATGGTGGTGACAACTGCAGCGGTGAGATATGAGCGCGTGATAACGGGCATCTGCTTGTACCATTCTTCAACCGCTTGAGCCATTGTTGGGTTCCCTAATTTCTGTTTACAAAGAAATGGGTAAAGGGATCAAAGGATTTAGCTACGATGGTGAAACGAGAAACTGAAAACGGTGTGATGATTTTTAATGAGACAGAAGAAGATAACAGACAAAAGAAGAAGCGATGTGAAGATGAAGAAGAAGTAGATGAGAACACGTTGAAGGACAAAGACAGCACGAATCAAGAAGCGCGTGGGATTGACGAACCAATCACGTTACTCTTCTTTGTTTGCCCTGGGTTTGGTCCCAGATTAATTTTAGGAGAAAATGTAAATAGGTTTTGCATTTAATTAATTAGAATAAACTGATTTTTTTTTTAAATATTTTACAATTGGATTGACTTAACATCTTTTGATAATGAGTTGAAGTTAAAGCTTTTGTAAAAATATATATATATAATCTTTCTTGATCTTGGATGGATTTACTAACTAAATTAAGGGAAAATTAAGGAATAACAATAAAGAGTGATTATAAGTTGATTAGCAATTCATTGTCTCTGTTATTTACCTTTTGTTGTGTAAATTTATTCATGGATAAAATATTTTTATCTGTCATTTTATTAATATCATATATATATATATATATATATATATATTATTTTATAATATTTTTTTATTTGTTTGTAATAAATAACAAATTATTAATCTTTTAATTTTTTTTAAATTGTTTTGTTTGCTTTAAATATTTATTTAGTAAGATATTCAAATTCATGATTAAAAAAAAATACAAAAATAACTTTATTGATTTTTTAATTTTTTTAAAAAATTATAGTCAATATTCATGCATACGTAAGAAAAACTATATATTTTAATCCGTAGCCTTACATAAATCAATTCATCATTCCATAAATTAATCCATTTTTTATAGATTAAAAATGAGATAGGTTAACCTCATCCTCATCTCTAAAATCATTTAGAATAAATTAATTATTAAATAATATATGAATATATCTTGATTAAAGCTATAAACCATTAAACAATTTGTTGTTTTAATTATTTTTTTTCTATAGAGATCCTTCTAAGTTGATTTATTTTTTTCGGATTTCTTATCTTTAAAGCTTCAATTTAGACACTTGGAAAGTGTTATTTTGAAAATTGTTATTTAGAGTTCAAATTTATTTTACATAACTCATAAATAATTAATTTAAAGAGTATAACTTTGTGTACAATATTTAAGAGTATAATTTTGTGTACAATATTTCTTTTGTAACGATGACAGGCTTTGTAAGGCCCAACTAGGTTTACTTATTGGTTTCTTTAATAAAAGTATACATAGATCATTAGTTACTAAATGTAGAGAGTTTATCAGTCAATTTTTTTTTTTTTTTCAGTTTCACATTTTTAAAGCAAGAATACAAATTTTTTCTTTATAGTTTTTAGTTTTCTCCTAAAATGGAATTCCATTTTCCTTGTTTCTTTCACAAAAGAATTTTATCGCTCTCTTCCTTCTTTTATCATTTACATTTTTTTCATTATAAATTTCTGTTTTTACAATTTGATTAGAATTTTCTTAAATAGTGAAAATTCCAAACAAAGAATGTGTAGGCCAATGGGTTATTTTAAGTTTTTTTTTTAATTTTGATTCTTAAAGATTGCATTTCTTGATTAAGAATTGTATGTCTATCATTATATAACTCGATTGAATTATAATTTCATTGTTAAATTAATTTGAATAGTCTAATAGATGATTATTGAGATATACTTGTTTAATTATCATGTTCAAGATTGAGAAAAATTGACAAAAACAATTAACACTTAGCTTTTTACAAATTTTGAACTCATATATGTTTTATATCTTGTTTATAAGATTAGAATGATTTTTCATTCCGATTATATTCGTTCAATTCATTTTATTTTTCATTGTTGAATGCATTACATTTAATTTTTTCTACTATTTTTTATTTATTTCTATAATTTTATTTTCTCTGTTCAATTCAGATTTACAGTCTATAGTTTACATTAGTTTATAGTTTCATTTTAATTTTACCATTTTCAGTTAATTTTGTTTTATGTTTTCATTTACTCTATTTTTTGTTTTTTTTAATTCAATCTCTTATATCAGAATATCCCCAATTTTAATTTGTTTAGGAAGGTTATGAAGCAATAGACATGTATGAGATGTCTCTTTGGGATTTGACATAGATTAGCCTCTATATTGCACTTGCATTTTTAGGAGAAACTATATGTTAATCTCGACGTGAGTTTATGTCAAGTAGCAAATGATATGATATTAAGAAAAATTGAGATATAATTGAAGAATATCGTTTAAGTAAAATGTACGCGATTAAACAATATTTCTCTATTTTATATAATATAATTTACTTTTTTTTAAGTTAGTTATAAATATTTAAATGTTGTATTATTATATTTAATGTCTTTTCCTGTGAAAATTTGCTATGTCTATTGTGACGTATAATTAACTTACATTTGAATGAGATATGATTAAAGATATGTGTGAATCAAACACGTAGATAATTTAACTAAATATGAGTATATTGCGAGTATTGAGTTACATAACTTGTGAAATGAGATATTTAGACATAAATAAAAATCTATATTACCTAGATAAAAATATGAAATGATGAAAAATTAATAGAAGTTTATGCTACCTATTCATGATGAACAGTCACATAGATTAGACAGGTGTGTAAGGAGCTACCTCAACATATGTTAACCATCACAAATTGAAATTGAGATTATAGAACAATTCTATTTAAATATAACTTGATCAACAGTATAGATTAATCTCAAATTTTAATACTCCATATACTCTTTTAAAAACTACTGAGTCTCATAATATATACTATGTTTTGATTATTATTTTAAAAATTGTTGAGTCACTCTCGCCACAATATTATCTTTAACACAATATTATATTGTAGGAAAGGTATTAAATTAACTAAAAACCAAACATATAGTTTTTTTTCTTTAAATTGGTATAAAAGATTTCTTATGGTGATATATATATATATATATATTACTTCCTATAATGTTCTATAAACCATATATATGGGTAATTGTATTCATACAAGTATCTAAATATTAGAGAAATTATATGTAAGTGTTAAGTGTAATTTCTTTTATATTAGTAACAATAAATTCATTGTTACATTAATAATTTTTATATATTATATTAAGATTTAATGAGTTAATATAGTAGTTACACACCATATGTTTGCATGTTATGTGAAAGATTTAATTAATAAAAAAATTGTATTTGATGTTTTCCCTCCATAAAAATGGTCCATTTAGCTATAACAATAGTAGTAGAAGGAAAATAAATTTCTAATTCCACGAGATAAAAAACTTGGAAAGAAAAGCATACTAATATTAAACTTATTAAAGGGTACAAAGTGATAAAGGCAGGCCTCCAATTGATGAATAGAGATACTAATATTAAAACTTTGACAAACCTATAAAGGAAGCCCAATGAAGGAAGAAAACCTATGTGACGAGGAGGTTAATGATTCACGTGGTCTTTCTTTCAGTCTGAGGAGGTAAGTTGGTACCATGCAGCAGCATAATATTTGTTTATCCTTATCATGACAAGATTTGAGTCATAAGTGTTTCAGTGTGTTACCATTAAGGCAAGTTGTACTTAAATGTTTCTGCTTCATTTGGTGAAATGTCGGTGTGATCACGTGAATGTGATTCATTTCTCAGTGGGAATGGGTCATGCAAATATTCCATTCATAGTTTCCTCACAATACAACTTGATGAAGATAAAATATCGATTTTGGGGTGCCAAAAAGATCTGCAACCATTTGGGCCTGTTTGGATTGGTGGTAAGATTTTTTCTAGTTATTGACATTTTTATTACTCAACAACTCCTTTAGTTATCTACAACACAAAACACTTTTGAATAGCATTTAGTGTCCACTATCTTTTCCTAAAAGTTAGGTAAAGTAGGAACATGTCGCAAGTTTGACATAAAAGTTAGCTAAATATCTGCAAGTTGAAATCTTCGAAGTCACTTTGAAAACAACAGAGAACAAATGGATCATAATTCACCACCATTTTTGTACACAAGAGTCACTAAGATAAGAAGAACATGGTCTAAATCATGCAAAGGCAACAACTTAACCAATGTTTCATTAAGAAGTCAACCACAGGTGCTAAATGGTATAGCTCCTAATTAGAACAAGACCCTTGGTTCATTCATTCAAGCTGCTCTTGCCAGAACATCCAAATTCTCAGACACATCAGCAGGGTCAATGTAGAAACCTCTTCTAATTGATCTTGGAACTGTAACAGTCAAAACTCCATCTTCATACCCAGCAGAGATGCCATCCAGCTGCACCCTCCCCGGCAGCCTAAACTTTCTCTCAAACTTCCTTGCAGGTTCTGTGGATTCATCCACTGCTTCAGTTCTGATTATGAGGTACCTTGAATCCTCAACCTCCACTTTCAGCTCCTCTTTCCGCACACCTACCACAACAAGCAAACATCAAATAATAAATAAACCCAGTTCAAATATCTTACTGCAAATTATGAGAAACACCAGAAAAATTTAATTTTTCACGTTATAACCAAATAGAAATCATTGTTAGTGTGACTCAGAAATAGTTTCAAAGTTAAATAAATTTGTTATATACATACTTTAGGATTTACTATAGTAGGAAACGAAGAAAACGAAATGATTAAGGGGAAGGACTTTTATTTAGCAGTTTTCCCACATGGCTAATTAAGGTGCTTACCAGGGATGTCAGCTGAAAAAATGTGAGATTCGGGGGTTTCTGTCCAGTGGACATAGTTTTGAGGGATGAAATTGTAGGGAAAGAGAAGGTGAGAAGGGATACGGTATTGCCAGGGAAGGGAGTGAGATGGTGGGAAATCCATTGTGAGGAATTTGGAGTTTCCTTGTTGATTTGGATTTTGTGGTGGTGGTGAAAAAGGATATATAATAGTTGGTTGGTACTTGGACCTCATTGTTTTCTTTCTTCTCCCATCTGATGCATAACTTTTAGTCACCTTATAATCCTATCCATATGATTCTCGGACAGCTGAATTTTTTTCATACCTTTCATTTGTTTAGCTTTATTTATTGCATTTATGATGTTTTCATCTTTTTCTTGTTTTTTTTTTAACAGCAAAAAAATATATAAGTAGAAACATTTTAGGGTGTTTCAAGTTGAAAATTTTTCTTAATGTACACAAATGTACCAGAGAACATTAAGACCATCTTTTTCTTGTACTTTTATAACTGTTTAATTTGTCTAAAAGAAGGTTTCAAGAGAATAAAATTTTGATTTCATGTATCCTTCCCCACATTCAAGATGTAAAGAAGTATCTTTCTAATGGTAAAATTGATAATATATATATATATCATAAAGTAATAATTACTGTCAGTCAGTCCTTGGGTATATTAGTTTGTGTTTGATTCCCAAATCATACAGTAGTTAACAGTGTCCAATGACAAATATATGGCTAGCATGATAGGTATATCAATTAATTTAACTTAAAAAAAATGAGGGCCATTCATTTATTGAGAATGTCAAGACTTCGTCGTTTAATTCAATCTGAACCGTGAAGCAATTTATATATATGTGACTCACTGCAGTTTTGGAGTAGATCTGCCTCACTTCTTAACCTTTAAATAACACAATAAATATAATTTTGAATCCTAAATTTGTATAATGGAACACAAAAATATTTCTTTTTTTTAATAAATTGAAAAGGCATAAATATAATTAATGTTGAAGTTGTTGAGAATATTCTCATCTGTTCATTTTAAACAACTGAAGTATTTAACCCAAAATTTATATTAAAATAAATTATTTTTTTGATGGATTTTGCAAGAAATCTTGTAAAAATATGATCCCTTTATAAATAGGATTAAATTAAACTTAAAATAAGCAGTTTCAATACAATATTACAAGACAGAAGTTCAATAATATTAGACAACAGTAAAGGATACAAATCTCAATTTTATAGTCTGCTTCCCCAAACCATCATCTAAATATTCATTGAAAAATAAATATTTTCTTAATATTTATCTTTTTCTTTAATTACTTTCTAAGGAATTCAAATTCTTAAGGCAGATGAGAACAACCCATTTTGAAGTCCTGAGATTTATGTGGTCTCTAAAAAGCCATATCACTGACAAAAAACAGTTCCAAACATGACAACATGCCGTTAGTTACTCAGCATCCCAATTCTATTACCAAAAGGCATTGACAGAAACTGTTAGTTACTGAGCATCCCAATTCTATTACCAAAAGGCATTGACAGAAACTGTTTCTCATGCTCTACAATTCCAAATCAACGACAAAATGACCATTTGAATTGGTAATTGCAAATATAGAGTTAGTTTTATATCTATTGGTAGAACTATAGTTAAGAACGACAGTCACATACTCTTGATGCAATATAAAATTGGATAACTCTTTTGACATTGCTTTATTTGTTTCCAAAATAACTTGGTCACAAGGGGTTGAGCACAATCATATTGATTTACCAAAAAAACTGATACAGACTTCAATGTGATAAGAGGAAAACAACCAAAGAACTCAGCCCACTCGAGGCTCAAGATACAAATTATACAAAAATCAGTGTCCATAATTCAGAGGCTAATACAAGAGCTCTGGCCAAACAGAATCAATAGACATAATTCAACAAATATTGCAAGGATCTTCTACTTTGCTGTGATGTTCAACAAATTGCATGACAACCGAGAAAATTTGAAGTTGCAAGCAATCTTAGAAAGTATGAATTGACAGTAGATAGCCACTTGTTTTTGGAATTTCTAGGACTGCATTCAAGTATTCACTCCAAAGACAAAACCATTGCTGTATGAAGGAAGATTGTAAGAAGCAGTGAGATTTTTCACAGGTGACCGGAAAGGATTTGGAGTCACCGGATGCGTGATGTGCAGTCCAGCGTTACGAAGGACTTGCTTAGCATTCACACATGAAACTTCAGACTGATCAGTGAAGAAAGCAGGCACCCCCAGTGATTTGATTAAATCAATAGCTCCACCCCAACTAGAGTAGCTATCTAATCTAGAATTTAGAGCAATGACAACATGTGGAGAAGGTAGGTAGGAGGCTTCCACCTGATAAACACCCCTTACAAGATTCACTCTAACCCTGCTACCTATTCCTGAGGTTGTACCTGACAAATTTGTTGGAACTTCTGGTCCCACCATCACTATTTGTACATTGCCCAGTCCATTAAGCAAGTGTCCTACTTCTGCAAATGCTGGCATCCAATCCAACTCACCTTCAGGTCCAAGGTAGTGGACAATCACCTCTTTCCCTTTCAGTATAAGGTTCTTTGAACTTATATTAAGAGTAGTTAGTATGTGATACACAGTCAATGGATGCGAGAGAATGTCAGCGACAGGACTTGACAATGGAAGTGAGCGAAGGTTGTAGTACTCGGACCAACCAGAGAGAAGAAATGGACCTGAGATGAAATGGTTATTAAACGGAGAGTCATGAGGGTATTCAAATTCATCAATTCCACCCCATAATTCCTGCAGCCCACCTTTCACAGGAAGGAGACCAAAAGGACAATGTGAATAGCAACTACACTTTCTTCTCCACATACCCTTCTGGTGGATTCCTAATGATTCAAGCCACTTACAAGGCTGGTCAGCAGAACACGGGAACAAGAAAATCATTATAGCCAGCTCTTCTTCCCTCTCCATCATGGCCTTGTAAAGTCCACACATGCTTTTATGCGTGTCGTTCCAATGCTGCTTCTGGCAGATTGAACTGCAGTAAACAACTGCTCTACACCGCCCACAGCAAAGAGACTGTTCTCCATGCACTTCTTTCTCACACATTGCACACTGTCTCAAGCCAGTACCTGAGTATGCTTTTGTGTCATTGAAAGTGTCCTCCCTAGGTGGTTCAACATACTTGGTGGGAGTAGAGCCAGCACTAGCACTACTAGATCTTTCTTCATATGCCTGACCCGGAGGGTGGGAAACAGTAACAGCAACAAGGTCATAACCCCCCTTGGCTACATCTGGAGGCCACTGAACATCAACAGTCTCTATAAAAGGTTCAAAGCACACCACTGTGGAATACTTTGGCCCACTTTCCCTGTCAACCTGAAGTAAGGAGTGCACCAGAGAAATGGCTTTCATGAATGCATAAACAAATCTAAGCTCTTCAATGGTTGGATTTCTAAATCGAAGATCCCCAGAAGGCGTGCATCGAGCAACATCAATAACAGGAAATCGATCTGATCCTGATGCCTCCAATGCCAAAGACTTAATCATCTTCCGGTTGGAAGGGAACATCAAATACTCCACTTCGTATGTGACCCTCAGAAGCTCGACATTTGGAACGTGAATGGTCTCTCTAGACCCTACCATTTTCTTAGCATCAGTCTCTGATCTAAACATGTAGAACCCCACATCCCCTCCATCCCCTCCAATAAACTGAACACATGGAAAAGGCTGCTTCTTGCCAGACCAATCCGAATCTTTCCCAACCCGGACGCCAAACAAGTGAGCCGGTCGCAGCCTCTTCCATGGCTCAGTTCTATACAAAGCCGCAGAAGCTTTGTATACAGATTTAATGAAATTTGGAGCAATGCCATCCACTCTCATCATGCACGTCCCAGATCCAGGACCAAGACCAGGACCAGACCCAAACTGCTCCTGAAATCTGTTGAAGAGACTCTTCAGATGCAAATCCATTGTCTCCACGATTCCACGGATTCTTTTCCTTTTTATGCGCACTATTCACTCTAGTGAAACTAAATCCGTCAACTTTTTCAAGTTCTGATTTCACAAATTCTCACAACTCTACTTCACTTCAACAAGGCAAATTCCCACTATAAGCTACCCAGTAGACTTATGAAAGCAAAATGCAAAAAAATATTTGGGCACAGGAGTCAATTACAGCTTATGAAATCAGCACCCATTTAGTCAATGCAACAGACAGTAAAACCAAAACTGACAGGACAATGAGATCAATTTTTTCAAATGTTCAATCAGAAAGGGGAAAAAAAAAAAAGTATTGAAGGTTGTGTTTCGTACCAGCCCGCAAAACAGTGACCAAGTTGAGCTCCAAGACCCAATTCTAATTCGTTTCATCTCAGACATAAACTCATCTTTGTGAAATTGACGAATTGATGCAATAATGTAGGGGCATTCCGATTTGTGATCTGTGAGCTCTGAATTGTCATCACGAAATCAGGACTTTTTAAATAATCAACGGTGAAAAACCATTCCCGCAAAATCCGGATAGATAAACTTGTAAATAATATCTAGGTGAAGAGTTGTAACGACGAGGAGTCATTCCGGTTTCTAAATAGAAAGTGGGTTAAAAAAATTTACCAAAATTTTTATTTGATAAAACTAATTTAGATAGATAAATTTTGCTAAAAAAATAGACATTATAATTTAGTCTTACATTTCATTCAAAAATTATTTTTTTATTGGCATCAAGGAATAATGACAAATGCATATTAACTTTTGAAGAACACAAACCTATGTTGCATTCCGTATGATACCGTGCACGAAGACGAAAACAGATAGATTTGAGAATTGGTACACTTTGATCCATCCCAAGATAAGAATGGGAAGCATGGAACGGAAAACCGGTGTGATATGACTCGTATACTTTTCCTGGGTAATTTACCTTTATATGATAATTTAGGTCAACTGAGTACGTCATTTCAGAGAATTTAAATTCACATTATCAAATTATAAAATTCACTTTTTAAAATAGTATAATTTATTTTAATAAATTTATTGTGTCACTTGTAATTCAACGTTTATCAAATTATTCACAAATAACTCCACATTAGTTTCTACTCATTTAGGTTAATTTACACAAATTTTTCATGTACATTACATGATTCTTATCTTTTCCGCATATCCAAAAACTTTAGTGTCTATTTTTTCTTTTTTTTAAATACGTGGCAAATATCGATAATGATTATTCGTATGGTTTTATCATTAGACAAAGCATTCATATCACTATTCATTTCCATTAAGATAGGTCCGTGAACAAATATCTGTCTTCAGATTTAACCAATAATATTCATTGTACATATGAATGTTTTTATGGTTTTCTAACACTTCAAATACATCTCACCATCTTAAACTTTTGTAATCATTTGAAAAGATATGAAACCATATATAATCCATTTAAAAAAGTTTAATTATACTTTTTTTACTTATAAGAATAATATATAAACTTTAATATAATAGCTACTTGTTTAATATTTATAATAAATATATATAATTATACTGAAAATTGATTAAAATAAATATTTAATTTTTTACTTTCTGTAAATTAGTTTTCAGATTATTTTTTTAAAATTAAATTAAATTCATAAGAAATTGCCATTATCTTTATTAAAGTTATATTAATAATAACACTTACCTTAATTATAGTTTAAAATATTTTTTTTTCTATTATAACTTTTATATGTAGTAAAACTTATAAATGATGTTAAACTTATAACTTTACTTATTATACATAAAAAATTTACTTATTATACATAAAAATGTTAAAATAATATATTGACCCCCAATTATAAATTCTCTCATGAGCATATAAAAAGTTATGCTCTTGTAAAAAAATACTGTGCTAGTGTAAGAACAATTATATTGATCAAATTTATTAATTTATTATTATATTAACTTAAGCCGTTTCTTTTTGAGGAAAAATAGTTATTAATGAATTTGATGAATATTCTGTTATTAATAACAGGATTATTACAAAAGTTAAATTAAGGAACTGTGAACGCTCCTTTACCAACACTATAAACAACTTAAATAACATTTAGGAAAATCTCGTATATTTCACCTTTAATTTAAAATTATTGTATATATAAATTTATTAATCAAATTACCATATGTACTATAACTTATATGATCATAACACATGTTTATTTGCATAATTAGAAATCTATTAAATTGTATTATTATTATTATTTTCATTCCAGTTTTGTTTTGTGCTATCAATTATGAATTATTTTAATATTATTAACTTATTATACGAAGAAACTTTTTATATGTTTTAACCTATATTTAAAATTTAGATATAATAATTAATATTTCAAATTTATTATAATTATATGTTATTTATTTATTTAATTTAACAATGTGTTTACCTACTCTAATTTAAATTAATTTTAAACCCCCCCCCCCAACACACACACATATATATATTGAGAGAAAAAGAGAAATATGGATAAAAAAGAAATAAATAAATAAATTATACTTGTTTTAAAAGTTACCGAATTTAAATTTTAAAATAAATATAAAAATAGATTGTTAAAGATATACGATTAAGAAAGTAAAATATATGGATAAAGATTTACATTTTTAATCTTTTAACAAGATAAAATCTTCTTAATATTTAACTTATTGAATATTTAAATTTTTTATAATTTCAATTTTAAATTTATGTTTTGTAATTTTTTCAAAATGATAAATATTATTTTGTTTTCTTATCTTACTTAAGTGTTTTTAAATTATCTTTTAAAATTTTGTAATTAATATAAAATAATATTATGATTAATTCAAAATGACAAATTATTATTTACATTACTCACTTATATTAACTATAAAACTATATTTTTGAATACATAGAAACAAACAAATAAGTTAATAAGATAAAATAAATTTATGTTACTCAAATAATGAAAAAAAGATTAAATAACAATTTAGTTAAAAAATATAAACATTTTAAATACAAAAAATAATTAAAAATGTTTAATCAAAATATATTTCCTGAAAACCTAAAATTTAATTAAATTTACAAATTATTTATCATGAATTAAGTTTTATTAAAATATTGATTTTTGTAAATTGTCTACGGATAAATATTTGTTACAGTAAATATACCAAATGTTACCATCAAATGAACTAATTATTCACCTACAGAAGAAATCTTCTGGAGAGATACGTTTCCGTTAAGCAAGAGAAGATTAATCCCTTCAGACCGTTTTCAGCTTACACAAACCAACCAATCAAAGTCTCACACCTAATCACCAACCGATAAAAATCAATCAATCAATCTTTGAATTTAATTATTTATTATAAAAAAATCCGTAGTGGCCTTCACGCCATCCAAAATCATTCATTGGTTCCACACCGCACCCATTCCTTTTAGGGTTAGGGTTTGAGTCTTCTTTAAAGGGGATCGAGACCCATTCACTCCTTCTCTCTCTTCAGTTTGCCCCTTTCACTCTCGCTCTCTCTTTTTCTCTCTACAATTTTAGATTTGTTGGTGAGGAGATGATGCAGCAGCCAGGACTCGGCATGGCTCCTCCCACCATGGGGCAACAGCCACCGCAACAGTATCAGCAGCCGCCGCCGCAGCAGCAACCCTACGTCATGATGCCGCCGCAGCCCCAGGCTCCTCCGCCCATGTGGGCTCCCTCCACCCAGCCTTCGTCGCAGCAGCAGCCCGCCAGCGTTGACGAGGTCCGGACCCTGTGGATCGGGGATTTGCAGTACTGGATGGATGAAAACTATCTCTACACCTGCTTTGCATCTACTGGCGAGGTATAATAGCCCTTTTGCTTTATTGGTTTGGTGGTGATTTGTGTTGCTTATGCATGCTTTCTCAGACAATTTATTAGGGTTTTTCTTTGTCAATGTTAATTACGATCGCTTTTAGGTTTTTAAAGGTTCAGGCCTTTTAGTTTGAGTTTTGTGATGATTTACGCGCAGGAGGGTTGATTTTGTGACATTTTAGCTCAAAGTTTTTGTTGATTTGTGTTATTTTATGAAGAAATTGAATTGGGTTTTCGTGAACATAGTTTTTTTCTTTTTTAATTTTTTGAGTGTAAGTTCCTTTTTTAATGAATATTGTATTTATCAGTACTTAGAGTGATAGATAGTAGTGTGAGTTCTGTGGTACTGCAGGTTCAAATTCGGATTTATTTGTGATATTAGTTTTTGGTGTAGTTTGAATTGGTTTTTCTACGGTCATATTTTAAGGGTCTTGTTTGTTTGGAGTTTTTATTATTTTAGATGCAGGACTGTTCTGTTGTGATATTAAAGTCTGATTTTATTGGATTGTAGGTTACATCTGTTAAAGTGATTCGAAATAAGCAAACTAGTCAATCAGAAGGTTATGGGTTTATTGAATTTAATAGTCGTGCTGCGGCCGAGAGGATTCTTCAAACATATAATGGCGCTATCATGCCAAATGGGGGGCAGAGTTTCAGGTTGAATTGGGCAAGTTTTAGTGCTGGTGAAAGGCGCCACGATGATTCTCCCGATTACACAATATTTGTTGGCGACTTGGCTGCAGATGTTACTGATTACTTGCTCCAAGAGACATTTAGGACCCGTTACAACTCAGTGAAGGGTGCAAAAGTTGTTATTGATAGGCTAACTGGTCGGACCAAGGGTTATGGCTTTGTTAGGTTCGCAGATGAGAGTGAACAAGTGAGGGCTATGACTGAGATGCAAGGGGTTCTTTGCTCAACAAGACCCATGAGAATTGGGCCAGCCAGTAACAAAACCCCTGCTACTCAGCCCAAAGGTCTGTATCTTTTTATGTATGCTGCTTGTTTGGTTTTTGCTGCTAATATTAATATCTCTTGCACGTGTTGTGTGAAGGAAAATTGAGCTGTCTCCATTATATGAGTGATACTGATTGAATGTAATGCTGTATGTGTTGAAATATCTTTGGTGGTTTAGGCTAAATTTTATCAATTTATAATTTTTTTTTTTGTTACTCTTGAAGATTTGCAGCCGCAACTCGTTTCTTCCTGCAATTTCCTTTAAAAATTTGGGCTAAATAAATTATTTATAATAATAAAATCTTATAGAACTCGTATTGTCTCAAAGCAGGGTGTCAAGAGGCTCTGTCATCCCGGAGCCTGGAACTGATTTCAGCTGAAATGGTTACCATTTTAGTGCATGTCCTTGCTTAGGTCAGTTACCCGTTTATGTTTTGCCAGTTATTTTCTTTGGCATTTTCTTTTTCGCCTACAATTTCAAGTTCTTTTCCATTTGTTGGTTGAATTTACCCCCGTTACATTTGCAACTTTTCTGGTTTCTTATTTTTCGGCCCTCCTTTCTTAATCTTTACTCATTTAATTTTCTCCTATTAGTTTGTCATAAGAAGTACATCTTTTACTTTCATTTATGACATCCCCTTTTGCCAGAAAACACCTAGTTGCGTTTAGTAGTTTCATCTGTTCTTCTAACGTATATCGATTAATTTCAGTTTCCAATCTCTATTCCATTAGGATAGAAAATGTTGAGTATCAGTGTTTATTACTTTGTTTTTTTTTTTTCCAGAAACTACACTTTCTGCTGGCTGGTTATGTTTGTGTTGTCGTGTAGTTTCATAATTTCATGATGATTAGGTTCTGTTCCCATTCAGTTGTTCCCAATTTCTAAGTGCGATGCCATGCAATTGAAGTTGTAATTTACTTTATATTGCTAATTCCTTTCAGTTAGCACAGTCTTTCAAACCCTTGTTATTGACATCTTATTTTCTCGACTGCTAGAAAATTCGATATAGGATTGCAACGACGATTGAGTTAAAGGTTATCTGTTGGCTTTGCTTGTATTTTATAATTTTTTATTCTTATCCTATGCTGTCTTCACTTTGTTCTTTCTTTTGGCTTGTCATTCTAGATTAGGTGTTTTTTGCTTTCCTGCACCTGTATATTTAGTGTAATTGCAATGTTTGTCATTTTAAGTTAGATATTTTGTCCTTGCCAGTTGCCTGCAATTTGTTGCTATATGACAACTATTTGTTGAATTTACTTCAATTTATCTAAATGTGCGGTTAAAATTTCCTGACAATGATTACCTTTATATTAATGAATTTAAGTTATTCTCAACTTTGCTCTATTTATTATCTATGTATGCTCTTGTTAGCTGATGATTTATTTATTGTGTATTTTTAACTTCGTTTCTGTTGTGTTATTTTAACTTTTCTTGTATGTAGATCTTTGGTGCCTTGAAAGGGATGGTCTTTCTTAATTTGTTGCTCCGTAGATTGCACACTAAATATGTGCATGCTATAAATTGCACGTACATATAATCTTTTATCAATAGGTCGCACCTTTATTTAATATTATTTGGTACATGTTTGCACTGTTTTGTTTTACTTCGTTCTTGGTGTCCTATTCCATGAATTGTTTCCGTCTAAGTGTGTAATTCATCATTTCACTTCACCTTTATTTTGAACATGCAGCATCATATCAAAATTCTCAAGCTCAAGGCACACAGAACGAGAATGACCCTAATAATACAACTGTGCGTACTTCTTTGCAATATTAAAACTGCTTTTTTTTCAACTTTTTTGTGACTTAAATCTTAATTGCAGATTTTTGTGGGCAATTTGGATGCTAATGTCAGCGATGATCATTTGAGGCAAGTTTTTAGCCAGTATGGAGAATTAGTTCATGTGAAGATTCCAGCAGGCAAGCGATGTGGTTTTGTCCAATTCGCTGACAGGTAAACATATCTTATCCGATTTTAAATTAAAAATTCAATTTGTGGTTGTATTTTATAGTCCGGGCAGCTCTCTGACAGTGCCTTTATTTTGATGCATCAGGAGCTGTGCTGAAGAGGCACTTCGGATGTTAAATGGGACACTATTGGGTGGACAAAACGTTCGTCTGTCATGGGGACGCAGTCCTTCAAACAAACAGGTAATTATAGTGTTAAATCTGTGTGTTTGTTTTCCTTAACTAGGTGATAATGGTAAAATGAGCTTGGATGAATGGTTTGTTTATCTCAGGCTCAGGCTGATCCAAACCAGTGGAATGGTGGTGGTGGTGGATACTATGGGTATGCACAAGGTTATGAAAACTATGGTTATGCTCCTGCTGGACAGGATCCTAACGTGTATGGCGGTTATCCGGGGTATCCTGGTTACCAACCTCCTCAGCAACAGCAGCAAATAGGATATAGTTGAGAACTCCATCCCTTCCTTTTGTAATCTTATCTTATGATACTTGTCATCGTCTTGTGTTTCTCTTTTTCCTTCTCCTTTTCCCTTTGTTTGCTTGATAACATTAAATTTTATGGGAGCCTTCTTTTGTATCCATAAATTGCTTGCGGAATACTTATTTACAAAATGCTCTCTACTATGCATTATGCTATTATCATGTTTGTACTTTGATATTTCGCCCGTCTAATTTGTCTTTTTTTTGTATTTTTTTTTCAAGATTGGATTGAATGGGTTTTTAAGTAGGGATTATAAATCCAGCATAGTTTTTATTTATGAATCAATTACATTGAAATTTTTTTGCCTTTGTGAAGTTAACTCAGTTGATACTGGTCAGTATTTTTATTTTCGACTAAATTATTTTTTTACTTTAAAAGATATCTTTTAAAGTTAAATTATTAAATATAGTTCTAATTTTTAATTTATCGAGTAACTTGTATAATAACTTAGTTAAATAACTGTGCTAGTCTTTATCCATTTCACTATTTATTATTTCGCATACGCTCTCCTCTTACTACTAATTGATTAGCCGTGGGAATTGACCAATAACTGAATTCTATTATTGTTCTTGTTAGTTTGTTTTTGAATGATAGTCTAAAAACAATGCGATTTCTTATCTCTTGGGTTTATGTTGATTTAGAGTATGTCATGTTAATAGCACCGAAGCGTGGAAGTTCTCTCATAATTATATATATATAAATATATAATTTTTTTCATACATTCTAAATATGATTTATTCTTTTTATATCGCACTACAAGAGCGTAGTTAGTTGTATTTAAGGATTTGTAATTATACATTTGAAGATTTAATTTTAATCATATAAAAGATTGGTTGCAATTCTTCTCAGTATTTAAGGACTATTTATATAAGAAATATGGAAATTATTATGTTGAAAATGATAAAGATTTTGCTTTTAAATTTGTAATGCACAGCCAATTTAGGTATTTAAATCTTGTTTAAAAAGTTCTAGAATATGTCCTGTTATTCTTAAAAACCTATTAAACAATAAATAGGAGATATATGTTTTGATGGTTAAGATATAGCAATGAGAATTCATTTGAATTTTCTATAGATATTTACCGACTAACATTTTTTTTTACTAAATTGTTAGTTTATATATTAATAGAAGAGGTAACTATTTACATCGCTTAGTTGAATTACATAGGATATGAATCATAGTGATAAACATTAGGTGCTTATATCTGCCATTCGAATAAGAAATTTAGAGGGTTATTTTATAAAGAATTTAGAATACTTTAAAAAAAAGTATATTATTTGGATAAAACTTTAGCAAAATTAGAATTATGAAATTTATAAAAATAATTTGATAAATAAAATCAAATTTTACAATTTGAAAATTTTTATACTCTCTTTTCTTTATATTTTTTTTCTGACTATATCATTCCAAAAATTATTATTTTGTCAATATATATTAATATTGTTTCTCGAGTGACCTTAGTTAAGATAATAATTATAGTATTTTTTTATACTAAACAAGTTTTACTATTTTCAATTAATGTTGATTAGGTTATTTTGAACCACGGTACAAGTTTTCTTTATTTATCTCATTATTCTTTAATAGATGTAGTTATAGATTTTTTTTATCGATATATTATTTTAGTCAAAGTTTTTTAGTTAGGATTGATATAGATTATATTTTAGTTAACATTATTAAAATAATTTATTTCTATTAAAGTATGCAATAATGATTTATTAGTATATGTATTGAAGTAGTAATATCTTTATTTGATGGCAATTGAAAATACCATATAAATAAAAGAATTAAAATTTAAAAAATGAAAATTATTTTATCTGTGTTATTTAAAATAAATATGATTTAAATTCAATATAGTTGAATTATATTCTATCTAAACACAAGATTGAAGTGTTGAATATCTTTCATAATTAATAATTCTTGATCATGTATAATATTTTAAAAAATATATTAGAAGACATGATAGTGTTTCATTAAGTTGTTTATTTTTTTATTAGAGGTTTAATTTATTTTACTTGTATATATATTATAATAAATATCTATGGACACGTTTCTCCAAATTATCTCTTGCACAAACAAATCTCACGTGATAACAAGTGAGACTAAGAAGGAAGAGAAGAAAAGTTTGAGTGAAATGAGGAGAGCCCCTTTCTAACGGCTAGGTTAGACGCATGGCCAAAACACACACTTATGCTCATTATTTATTTCTACACAAGTTGTACATTTTGAAGACACACAAATGAAATAAGCCATAAACAGCATAACAAAGAGAATAATAATCAGTCACCTTTTAATATCACGTAGAAATCGTCATCTTTCGGCTCACTCATGACGTTCATTATCAAATTTCTGAAGTTAAAAGGATAAAGAAACTATTTAAACCATGGGACAAGGCAGTAACAAGTTCACTTGTGCACAAAACCTTCAAAACTAGAGGTTTGACTTTTAACATTTATTCTTCATGGGAAGAGAGAGAGAGAAAGAGATGTGCCTTAGAGGTACATGATATGTAAACAAGGATTTCAGAAAGCTAACATTATAGTTTCCTTTTGATGAAGAAGTGATGATAGGGATATAGAAACCTAGTTTAATTAACAACTCCTAGCTCAAATTATTTGACAGAGACGGGGGAATAAGTATTGAGAAATAAATTTGGGTTGGGTTGTCTTGACCCATTCACTAAATAAGAATGTCCTCCGGTTTTGTCATGACGAATTCTTCCTCTACCGTATACCTTCTTCCTACAACTCCATAAAAAAAATAATTCCCAAAATACTCATATTAAAATAACTAAAATAATCTTGAGTGTTATCCAGTTGTCATTTTGTTTTGCAAATGACAACCAGATGATACTCCCATCTGATTCACATTTGTAAAATGACAATCGCATGACATTCTTATCCGGTTCTGGATGGGGGTGTCATCCGATTGTCATTTTGTTTTGCAAATGTCAACCGGATGACACCCTCATCCGGTTTACAATTTTTTTCAAAATGATAACCGGATGACATTTCATCCCATTGTCAAACTCTCAAATCGTAAAAGTCGATGTTCGTCGTCAACAGTCTCCCAATCACCAAATTAACTATTCTAATCAACAATATCACTCACAAATTACTAATAAACATCAATAATTACTTACTTAGGACTTATTTGAAGCTTTAATTTCAGATTTGGATGGCGTCGGTGACATGATAAACGACAGATAAAAGTTATAAAAATGAAGGGAATAAAAAATAATATTGATTTTCCTAATTTTAAGCTAAGAATATATGTGTAATTTCCTATTCATTATAGTATGGGGTTGGAGGAAGAATTCGTCTTTTGCCATTAGTAGCAGCCCTTTTTTAAGACCCATTTTTTGAACCATAAAGATAGAACCCATTAAGACCTGGAAGAGACAACCGGTATAAGGTCAACGATGTTATATTTTTATTGCAGCCCTCAACAAATTTAAAACATTAATATTATAAAATTTTCCAACACTCTCATGGAAGTGAATAAAAAAATTATGAATAAATTGATATATGGTGAGATGAGGAGAAGCAAGGGAGGGGGGTGCAGGGTTGGTGGAGGAGGAAAAAGAAAATGAAATAAAAAAAAATAAAGGTAAACTACATTATGGTGGTAATTTGTGAAGAATTAGAAGAGGTTGATGGACCAACAGTAACAAAAGAATAATCAAAAGAAGAAAAAAGAAATTGAAGATAAAGAATCTTTATCTTGACAGATAAAACCAAAATCTATAATGGTTACACTTATAAAAACAAAAGAAAAAACAATATGGATCAAAGAAATCAACAAGAATGACCAGAAAAAGATGGACAAAGAACATAAAATAATAAAAACACAACAACATTAATGTTATAACTAAATGTCCCACCAGCATACCTAGAAGAACCAAAATGTTCTGATAGATATAATGTTTCAATTCAAGGTCAAAATGAGTTAAACCAACTATTGTTGGATTTATTAACTCTAGCATAAGAATGTTATATTTATTTTTTTCATCGTGATCTATATTTAATTGTTCAGAAACGTTTAATAGAAGGATCCAACAGAAATTATTGTACTATTTGAAGACATCTACCTAACACTGAAATATAGGTGCTTACTTATCCTTCCAATAATGGGACTTAGGAGGGAATTTTATGACTGTTCTAGTTATAAGTAAGGAATATACTGATAACAACACAAAGATCAGATGAGGACGAAATGAATGTTTAAGGGGAGAGTATCAATAGGTATGTTAGTTAAGAGCCTTAATTAATTGTTTTAGATTCACTTAGTTTGTTCAATATTTATAATTAGAAGGTTTAAGAAATAACACAAGGAAATAGTGACAAAAGGAGTATCTTGTCAATTAAGGAGAGTTACACCTTATAATTGACAAATGTATGTCCTTGAAGTTATGTGGTCATATTGTAATTAGTGGATCATTTAATATAATTTACAATTCACAATTTAAAAATAAACTTCTCAAAAATTAGAAAAACTTGAAAGTTATTTTAAATGTGTAATTAGTGAATCATTCAATATTATTTTCAATGTCCGTGAAAAATAATTATTTATATATTAAATTTTATCTTTTTAATCACTATTTTTTTTATTACGCCCATTTATTTCACAAGAGTTTAAGTTGGATTTTTATATATGGTATTATGAGAAAAAACATCATCAAAGAATGACTACTATTGTTATACAAAAAAAAAAAAAAATTGTTCAATCCTCTTAAGAAAAGCTAAATATAATAAAGGAGAGATATTTTAGTTATCTTAAGATTGTTAGTAAAAGATTTTCTTACCAACCGGCTATCAGAAAAATCATTCGAAAAGACGCTAAAATCTAATTTTAACTTACATTTTAGAGACTACTGGTAATAGGACAAGACTTTATGTTAACAAAATCTAAGTTGAAATTTACAATTAGCACTCTTTGATGACCAAAACTTTAGAAAGGATGCTAGACTAAGTTTTATTTCTCTAATTTCAGAAATTATTTATATTAAGAAAAAAATATATATATATATATATATATATATATATATATATATATATATATTCAATAAGCTAAAATTCAGAATTACGTCATAAATATAAGGAATCGATTAAACTTATTGTGTTCTTACAAATCATCTCCTTTTAGTCGCGGTCTAAACTTTTCACATAATAAATGTTAAATTTGTTAAATCAATTTTAATGGAAAGATCAATTAAATTGATTTACAAATCAAAAAGTCAAATTGAACCATTCATTAATAATAAAATAAATTAAAAATAATAATGATAATAATAATTAGACCGTAATATTAATAAGTATTCTTTAAGAGGTAAGAAAAAATTTTAAAATTATGAAAAAATTGTTCAAACACAATTTAAACTTTTATGATTCTTTATAATTTTATATTTATAAAATATTCTCAAAATAAGTATTTTCAATATATATATATATATATATATATATATAATCTTGTAAAAATTTATATAGGCATATTATATTAAATCAATTGTTTAATAATTAAAAATAACATTAGCATTTTTGTATCAAGTTCGATATGACACTAGTTATAACTATTTTATCTTTTAAATAGCAATTGAGCAGCATTATTATTTGAAACATTGCAAACAAATATATCTTCTATTAGAAGGGAAAGAAAGCTATTGTACCTCCTTCTAAGTCATTCCATTGAAATAGATTCATGGAATACATCCTTAGAACCAGAAAATGGTAAAATACTAATGTGAAATGTGAAAGGACAGCAACTGCTGAAAAGAAATAAATGAATAGTTATTGGTAGTGCCTAATTCCAACCATGTGTTGCTTGCAATAAATGTCTCAAGTTTTCTTTTGAAATATACTATACTATTGTCCCAAAAAAAAAAAAAAACTAGTTGTAGTAACCTATTAATAATTATACATGATAGTACTTTATTTGTATTATGTCTCAAATTGAGGTGAGTGATGGTTACTCCACATATCAGTTTCTCATTCAATGTATAAATACATATGTCATTAAAAAAAATTAGACACTACTTTTAAAATGTACATGGTCTTGTTATCAAAAGAAAGAAAAATGTAAATGTTCCTTTAGTTACAATACATTTTTTTTTTCTTCTTGAAACAATACATTTCTCACACTATATGAAGAGTGAGACACTCCTTTAGGCAGGTACATTTTAAACTATGGGTTTTGTGTGTTGTTTGTGCAAATTTTGTCATTTTTTTCTTTGATGAAAAAATGTTTAATTTTTTTTTCTTTAAGAAGTGTTCCCAAATAAAGTACTAATATATGAATGGAATTTAAAGATCCGCCACCTTTGTAGAAATTTGGTCTGTTCTATACTCATGCTTGTCTCAAATTGCTCTTTGACTTAAAAGAGCTTATTTGACTTCAGAAGTGCTTCCACAGTGAGAAAGAAAGCATCTATAGAACAACAAATAAATGAATGTTTGAATTTCAGAAGTATAATATGTTGAGTCGGTGATATTAGAAATATTATTAGTATTCACACCACATCTATGAAACACAACCATATCATAACATGTCTAATCTGAGATTTTTTTGTAGCTAAAATTAATTAATTTATAAATAATGTATTTTTTCTTAGAGAATTTATCTCACAAAACATTTTTAATGTATAAGAAATAATTATTTATTTGGTTATAAGATTTAAAAATAGCGTATCCTCAAATGTAAATACATAAAGTTGAAGTTGAGTGGAGAATATTATCCATGAATCTCAAATATTTTATTGGTGATATTATTATAATCAAAATCATTTATGAATACATAATGACAATTATTGCGGTCAACGTATCATTATTTAAATTAATATAATTGCGCACTAACCAAGCCTCTCCCTCAGGCCAAACACGTCAGAATGGTCCCTCCTTTTACTTCTTTGCCACACAAAGTTTTAATTTCACCACATAGTGTTCAGAACAAATTATAAATTTTCACTTTCTTAATTTTCCTAGTACAAATTGAACAAATAAAAAGTCAGTGGCTGAGTCCAAATCCCTCACACCAGGATCAAGGTTTTTGAACTGTGAGTTGTAATTATAGTTTTTAGTTGGAGGAGATTGGTGTTAGTTTGTGACTAATTTCTTTTTTAAAGTTTGTGACTAATTTGTTAGCCTATACTAAGCATGATGTAATCATGGTAACTTTCACTGGTATATAGTTTTTCTAGGTTGCCCCCTCTATAATAATATAAACTTCGGTCTTATATATATAAAAAGATAAGTAAGCTTATTAAATCAGTTGACTTTAATTCACAAGTACTAACTACATTAATTATGAAATTAAAATAAAAAATTAATTGGGATGTCTGATATACTTTCAAATATTTTTTTTCTCTATTTTTATTCCTTAAATTCACGGGTTAACAAAATCTATTTTAATATTATTTTTTTAAATTATAAAATTAAATTATTCAATTAGTGGATATATTTAATGATAATACTATAATTTAATAAATAGTTTTCTTAATCCTTAATTTTTCATATATTTTTAATAATCTCATAAATTATCAAATTTTATGATAAATAAGTAAATATTTAGATAGTTGACTATACAATAAATTAAAATTATAAAATGAATTTAAAAACAATACTTCGTAAAATTATAAGAGAATCGACTAACATAGTTTAATATTTTTACGAGGACGAGAAAAATATAAGAATTAAAAAAAAAAATTAGGGTTTATTTATGTTCTGTGGTGGTTCACTGTGATATGATCTTCTTCATGTCTTCTGCTATTTATAATTTCTTCTTTTTTAATAAATCAATTTATATTTATTCTCAAATATTATCATTTTAATCATTATATGTTCTTTTACGTGTCAAAGATTAATTTTAAAAATATTTTCTTTTCAATTAAGTTGCTGATTTTTGTTTTTTATTTTCTTTTAAATATTTTGTTTCTAAATTATTCTTTTTTCTATATATAAACAATTTATCTCATAACCATTAAATCTATTGTGATATATATTATAAAATTTGAAACAAATTTGTTTTAAATTAAATAAAAGTTGCAGATGATTATTTTACGGAATAGAAAATCTAAAAAATATTTAGTAAAAGATTTGATTGGATTTGAAATTCATAAAATCTCTCCAGATAATTAAAGACAAGAAAAAAAACATGCTTAAAATTTAACTTTAACCAATAATCTCAATTTGTGATGTCCAATTAATTTTAGTTGAGTAAATATTATCTAAAACATTGATTATATTGAGTAAATCTTATCTAAAACATTGATTATATTCTAAATTAAGTTTTTAAAAAATTAAATACTTTAATTATGAATAAAAATATACTTACTAAATACGTTTGAAAGATATAACGTTTTTCATAATTAAAAGAAAAAAAGTTGACCAAATTTATAATGTGAGCTAATTTGATTTTTGGTTTATTTTTGACACATTTCATCTTTCATCCAGATTTTTATTAGTAGCCAAATAAAGAAAATGCAGAAAATTCAGACTGGGATGACACTACCGAAGTTGGAATTTCATTTGAAATATTTAAATTAACTTTTTAGTTTCAACTGAGAATTCTTTCAGATTCAATTACAAAAATTATTTTAAAATCTAGAAAACCTATAAACTATAATAAATTATATATATCTTTTTCAATTTGAGTTAATTTCTTATCCTAAATTGAATTATATACTTCATCATTAAGTAATAATGGTTGGAGTTGTATTTTCCATGGCTGTTTGTATTTGAGGACAAAGGATTCATTTTGACAAAATGATACAGGCCAGTTCAGGCACAGTCATCATCTCCATTATTTTCAACAAAAAAATTAGTGCACATGACATCCTTCAATGGCCCCACCACCCCAACCTATGCTATAAATTTTTCTTTCAAACCCTCTATGCTTGTCACTCCTCTTTCTCTTTCACTCTCTCACTCAAGGAAAAAAAAAAAAAACTCATTTTGAAGCAAAAATGGATCTGTGTAGGAGCTCACATGCTTACTCAAAGGTGGATAAGGAAGACCCTGAAGACATAATCCACAGAAGGGCACAGTTTTTGATCCACAAAGTGTTGGAGAAAGCAGATTCACGCAGAAAGCCATCGTGCCTCAGACTCAGAATTTCTAAGTTGAAGGTTAAGATTGGAAGGAGGTTAATGAGGCTGAGGAAGAAGATTATCTCAGGTGTTTCCTCAGTCAGACTTGGCATTCATGGACACTTCATGAGCCAACTCAAAACATGGAAGAGACTCTTTGGCAGAGGAAGACAATCACAGACCCTCATTACCCTTCCTCCTCTCATCAACTGATGTGTACATTTTACAAGGAAACTCATGTTTTATGCAATACAATCTCATGTTTCTGTCTTCTTTGGTTTTTTATGTGTTTTATTTAGCTTATACAAAGAGTGTGAAATCATATCAGATCAATTTTGAGTTGTTTCTCTTTTTCCATCTCTCTCTTTTGGTACTTTAAGATTCTGTACTATGATGCAGAAATAGATGAAACAACAATTTCTGCCTCTTGCCAATTAAGTTTCATTATTGCATTCTCAAGTGATGGAAATGTCTTTTGCTAAAATGAATTGATGACAAGTTTGGAGAGATGACAGGAGCTATAATATTGAAAGGTTATACCAGGACATTGTTTCTGTCATATACTACTAGCCATGATTTTAATAAAAAACAATGGACACTGCTAAGTTATTATCCACATTATATTATGTGTAACCTCTTTACTAAATCATCCCTCTATTCCATTTTTCATCAATTACCCTTTTGCCTTGTGAGAAAATATGGAAAAACTTTCACATATATGAATCATTTTATAAAATTTTCAAATGAAAATTAAATAAAAAAAATCACCTTTTTCTAGTTAGACTTCCCTTTTCTTCTGTTACATTGAAACATACAGTTCAAAATAAAGAAGTGTTGAAATGGTGTAATCAATCGCTGATGTGGGTTTGCACAAGTGACAGACACAGCTTTAATGAGTATTAATCAAGAAAACGACATGCTATGACATTGGGAGTGGACGGTGCAGTAGTTAAGTTTCTGATAGCAGCTGCCATTGCCGTCTGATATTTGATTATGCATCATCCTAATTCCCTTGTGCTGAATCAATTAGGCCATGAGGGAAAGACTTGTAATTCATGGTCTTGTTTATCTCAACCTGTGTATATTATTAATAGAGACAATCACAAACTTCCCCAAATAGAACTTCATTCTGATCAATCAACTACAAGGATATTATAATTATCCAATTGTACATGACAGCAATTCTTTTCTTATCTTATGGTACGAAAATCTTGAACCACTTGGCGTTTTACTTTTGTTCCGTTACCTAAGAAGCTTAGCTAGGCACTAGCTCAACAAAGATAGACTACGAATTTCTTCTATCAAATTTTGGATAATCTAATTTCTTAGATACTTGTCTCATATGTGTGCAACATGAACGTAATAGAAGTCTTAATTCTTAAGGTGATAAACATGGCTGCAAGTTAGGATTCTTTCATTCCAAGATCTGATTGTGAATTAAAAATTAGTAGTAGTAATAATAATACTGTTATTAATAATTAAAAACTAGATGTGAAAGTAAGTGCAAGCATTAATGAGAATAATAATTATTGGGGAAAAGAGTCAACTCGTCAAAAATACAGCTTCCACTACAGTAACTTGGTGATCCAGCAACCAAATCTGAACACTTCTCTCCATCAAATAATTGCCTATGTACAGGTGTATGGAACCAAATGCTCCCATTGATGCTGCAAGAACCCAGCCTGGCTACTAAATATGAGACATTTTTTTATTATCTGAATAAACAATCCTCCCTTGTGAGAAAATTTCGGTAACTTGTGGTTTTGATCCTCATCAAGAAGCTGTAGTTATTTTCAGTAGGGAAAACCATGTTTGGAAAAATCAGAGACCTCTCCAACAATCATTTCGGTCCCTTATTAAAATAAATTAAAAAACTTTGGTAAGCACTGTTGATGATGGTAGAAAATAGTGAGTTGTGAATGTGAAGGGACACGAGGGACCGGCGCGGTTCATGCACAGCACATTTCTTGGAAAAGCACAGCTCTTTGTTTGAACACCCCACCATTAGCATGCTTTCACGTTTTGGAAGAGTTTGAATCTGACCAAAGTCAACGGTGGGGCATCCATGAATATTCTCAGCTCTCCTACCTCGTGACTGTCATTTCAATTTTCATCACATAATCACATTACACACCAAACTCACAATGCCTGCTCTTTCTATAACTTTTGCCAACATCTGAAACACTTACATATATAACTAAATTATGATATAAGATTAAGTTAAAGGTTAAATGTTTACTTTCTAAAAACACATTTTCCTTTCATGAAATACATATAATTAATATAGGTGTCGTTCATCAATATTTTATATTTAATTAATATAGGTGTCGTTCATGAAATACATATATATTTAATTAATGTAGGTGTCGTTCATCAATGATGTGTGATAACACAAGTGTATCATTGTTATGATATCATGATCAACTAATAAGAATACGTAGTTAGAAATAATATATATGTTATGACAACTAACTTATCATAATTTAACAGGATAAGATGATAAAATATTTCAATGGAAGAGAAAACAATGCGTGTGAAAATATAGATTAAGATTTAAAAAAACAAGAATATTTATCAATAGCAGGACTGATTCATGACATAGGATATTCAAATAGATACTCAATCATTAAAACTAAATTTCTTAAAGTTAAGTTATTTCATTTTGACTAAAGTGTTCTTTAGTGAGATACAAAATTTATGTTTAATCAAATTAACTTCTAATCAAGTTCTATGACAATTAAGTTAAGTTAAAAACATTAAGGATTATAGTTGTTAGAGATTTCATATCAATTATATGTAAAAGATCAATTAAATATTATATAAATAGATATAAATCTTATTTTATTTGTAAGGTTAAATTAATCTTAAAATCAACTTTTTACAATAATATATAAAGAACTTAAAAAAATTCTAAACTTACTCAAACAAAATGTAAAACATATATAAATAGGTCTTAGGTGTCATACATCCTTTCAAGAATTTATGCTAGACGTGAAATTTCATCTTAGACTCCACTCATCTTTATTATCTTTTTTTTTTTTTTTCAAGTTGAAGTTACTGAATACTTCCACTTCTTAAGAAATACTTATTGAAAAAGAAAACTAACATAGTAACATATTTTAAAATAAAAAAAATAGAGTAAATAATGATAAAATTATTCTTAAATCTAACAAGATTTCGTATAAAACAACTTCAAAATATGATGCATCGGGAGACACATTAATCAACCATCCAATCAAAAGTGCAAAGGAAAAAACATTCCTTGTATTCATGTTTTTTTTTTTTTTTTTCTATCCTTATGTATGATCAACAATTAAAACTATAGTGAGATTTTTGAATGGGTTAAATCATATAACATTAGAGATGCAGTGGAATTGTAAGAGTATGTGGAGATAGCAGACTTGTTACCAAGGCTACCCAAGTGGAACAATAGGAAGAGTTCCAATTCTCAAAATAATTGTAACTGGGGAGAAAAGTTCTATATAAGGGAAAGACGTCAAATAGATTAAATAATTTCCCTCACTAAGAGCAAATTAAGTTGGATTAGTTGAGTCCTTCTAAATCTGTTGAATCCTTGGGAATAAGATTTTCCACCCCTTTCTAGATCTAATTCACTCAACCTTTTTCAAATTTGAGGTGTTTTGATGCTTTGAATTTTTACTTTTTTTATTTCATCATTATAACCAAAAGTTATACATTAACATAAGGTTAAAGTATTTTAGAAAATATATCATTAGAAGTAATTAAAACATGATAACAAGTAAGTACATTAAATCTTTTTTTAAGTGCAATTTACCTTATTAAATATGGTAAAACAAGTAGTCAAGAACACAACTTTTAGTATCAATTTTTTTATTCTTTCTTTCTACAAGAAAGAAATATCTCAACTCTGTACTTTAGCCTGCTTCTTGTGCTCCCACACCTCCAATCGTTCCTTCGTTGTATTTACCTGTGTTCATAATTTTATCATATACATGGAATATGATCAATAAAACGAAACAAGATATATAGTTTTTTAACACTCTTGGTGAATTCACTGTCAAAATGAAGGTTAATAAAAAGGTGGAAAGCAATTAATGTCTATTTAGTTTCATTTAGGATGGAAAAATGAATAATTTCCAACACAAAAATAAGTGTAAAAAGGATATATACACCATGGGAGAATAGAGTCATTATCCTAAAAGTGGGAGTGATAATCCTGTAACTTAAAGAGTTTCTCAAGTCTTTCCATAAAACTTATAATATATTAAGATGTAATTAAATATATTTGAGACAATTATGTGACCATAAACAAAGAAATATCACCTCTTTATCCCAATCAGTGCGAAGTGTGATCCATAACAAAATGAGGGTCTGCAACAGTGTTCCCCCGATCATACCGGACCATATTCCCTGAATATTATTACATATCAAAACAAATGTTTCATAAATTTTAATTTGATCAACATGATCCAGGTTTTCTTTTCCTATGTTTGAAGTTTGTCTTCCTATCTATTCCATACAACAGTGATTGGTAAAATTGATATAAAATTGGATCTTGCTTCTAGAAATAACCAAGTATATATCAACTAACCAATTCTAAATTTATGTAATTTGAAATATAATATGAAAATTCTTGTTACAAAACAAAACTATTATTTTTATAGGCTATTAATGTTTCTTTTATTGAATCATTAAAAAACCAATGATTTTTTATGATATAGTTTTAAAATAATTATTACAAAATCAATATTTTTATTGTTGATAATAATTTATAACCAGATGATATTATACAAAATTACACTCAATAGATTTTAATTAAATTCATTATATTTAATTTTTTATTAATTTTTTTACAAAAATAAGAAAATAAATAAATAAATAATATTTTTTAGGAAAATATATTTTATTTATGTAACATGCAGTAAATGATTCATAAGGCCCAATAAATATTGTTACCTGCACACCTAGACCGAACTTGAAGCCCAAAATACAACCCAATGGAACTCCAATCCCATAATAACAGCCCACATTCACATAGGCCACAGTGGCTTGCCATCCGCACCCAACAGCCACTCCTACAAAAAGTGGTGACTCTTTCAATTATTTTTTTACACTAAACATTATCATATAAAACTTTTATATTTAGTTTCAATTAATAGATATACTATTAGGTCGGCTGAATTCTATAAATAAAATATTAAAATAAAATATACCCTACTTTAATATCACATCAAAGTCAAAATAAAAGATTTGTAATGACCACCAAAGTGTAATTTGGTTATCTCTAGGAGAGGATTTAGCAGAGAGAAAATTAATTACTATTAAGTATAAAACTCAGCTTATACGAAATATTCATTAAAAACATTGAATAAATATATACAAGTTAACATGATCAAAATTCTTAAAAATAATATAAGCAAAAAATTATATAATTATATATAATTTAATGATACTATATAAAAATGGAATAAGTGGTTTGAATTTATTAATAATAATAAAATAATTATATATATTCATGTTATATCGATATAAAATTTAAAATCTGATAAATTGGTAATAAGTTATATACATAATAGTATTCATGATTAAAAATATTGCATTATATTATTATATTAGAATTTTAAAAAATGTAGTTATCAATTTGTGTCTGGATCTTTTATTATTTAAATAATTTTCAGTAAGTTAATATTTAAAATAATTAATGTAATTAAAATAATGGATAGATTATTTGATCACCACTTTATTCTCAACAATGATTAATATACACTTTTTTTCTTTTATTAAATTTAACATTTTAATATTTTATCCCTACCTAAAGCTTATACCAAGATTAATATAATAAATTTTAATTTTTTAAATATAATTAATAAAAAAATATGTATTTAAAAAATTAAGTTATTCATCATTTTTAAAGAATTATTGTGTTAATTTTTTTAAGGGAATATGATAATACTTTCAATCAGTATTTATACTCTTAGTTTTGTATATTTTTATAACCTCGTTAACTATATATAAGCTTTTGTTTGAGGTATATTACTAACTTAGTGGAAAAAAAATACTATTATACATTATTGCTATTTCAGACAAATAGTATTCACTTGAGTAAATTAGAAGTTAAACAGATAGTTTAGTCACTAATATATATCTATATATACATACACATACATATACATATATATATATATATATATATATATATATATATATATATATATATATATATATATACACATATATATATATATATATATATATATATATATATATATATATATATATATATATATATATATATATATAACGCTAATTATTTTATTTAGGTGATTTCTATCTTTATGCATTCTTAATATGATTTTATATATAAATGATCAAATTAAAAATATGTAATAGAATCATAATAATAATAATAATAGTAATAAAATAGATAATGTTTTATATGTATAGGAACCAATTAAATAAATTTGTAGATGTAGAGATCAAATTAAGCATTTGTTGCAATATAGTACTAGATTATATATTTAACCTAAATTAAATTTTGTAATATTTGACTGGTGCCAATTATAGTAATAATAATATTGATATTTTTTAATATTTGATCTTGAGATATTTTAGTTTGAAGTTGTTAAGATTTGACGCATTAGATATATTAAATGTCTAAAGAAAAAAGGTTGCTGTTTATAATAATTTTGAGGTGAAATAGACTAACTTTATTAGGAAAAAAAAATAGTTAAATTTGTCTAAGAAAAAGAATATAAATGAGCATATACAAAACCAGAAGGAAGGTGACAAAAATTATATCTTGGTCAGTGTAAGGACGTAGGCGGTTACCAGATAGGACGGGTTGAATTCCATTGAGAATGAGAGTGACGGCCAGGTATGGACAGAGGTCTGAAACGGCGTTGGCCACTGTTTCACCATCTGTGAATGCATAGCTTAAAACCCTACGCAGAGCAAGGACCACCACTGCTTCTACTACAGCAATAATCAATGACACCGTATTCACCACAATCACTGAGAATGCTGCAGACTTCGGATGCCCTGCCCCCAACTCGTTGCTCACCCTCACACTGTTCCATAGAACAATCACATCTTTATGCTATCTGCATCTTCCAACACTCACACACCCAATTCATCAATTCAAACTCTCACCTTGCAGCTGCATTAAACCCTATTCCTATGCTCAGCATCAACCCTACTATCGACATGCTGCATGCACTCACAATACATTTTTTTCATCTAATTATCATTATTCGTGTTAATATAGAAACTGATTCAAGCAGAATTTACTTACCAAACAGAGATAGAATCAAGAGCAAGCTGAGGGTTGTCGAGCAAGCCAGTAATCAGTACCAGCACCTGAAAATACCACGTCTCCAAACACAGCATAACCGCGGACGCGGCCGATAGCTTCACAAAAGCCCAAAGCCCAGAGAAGGCCTCAACGCTAAGCCCATTCCACGTCCGCTTGAACCTGGCCGCAACAACTATGTACACAAACTGGGCCACCACTATGATCCACCAAGACAAGCTCAGTGTCAACGAGCATCCTATAAGCCCAATCCCTAACCTGTACACCACCACCCAACTCAGCAGCACATGGAGCAGCAGCGTCGCCCCGGAGATGTAAGTGCTGGGCGCCACCACGCTCTGCGCCTGCAGAAACTTCTGTATGGGGAAGTTCACCGCGTAAGCGTAGATCTGCGGGATCAAACCGTACACGAAAACCGCTGCAACTGAAGCGAGGTCGGGGGGTTCACCGAGTAAGAGAAGAATGGGCTTGCAGAAGATATACACAACTGTCAAAGGAAAAGCAGTTACAACTAATACAATAATTGCTCTCTGCATGTATAACCCCATCATCTCATGCTTCTTTGCTCCGTACGCTTGTCCGCATAAAGTCTCCACAGCACTTCCCATGCCAAGCTAAACCAATCATCATAAAAAAAAAAAAAAAAAAAAAAAAAAAA